>Ga0172367_10000016_pt1 | contig 263426 bp, 288 predicted proteins | sample Lak10m_FD_114542 | JGI IMG/M metagenome (GOLD analysis project Ga0172367, IMG submission 114542) | Freshwater microbial communities from Kabuno Bay, South-Kivu, Congo - kab_022012_10m | ecosystem: Environmental > Aquatic > Freshwater > Lake | place: Democratic Republic of the Congo... | reverse complement strand
GGGCAGGATGTCTGCCATCTGGATAACACCGGCGTGCTTTGCTGCGAATGCGAGGTCAGCGACTGCTGCTTCGCCTGCGCACATGTGGTATGCACCGATGAAGGACATACCGATCTGCATTGCGGACCACCGGGAGGTGGTTCCACCGTCGCAGGTCCTGCTGACGGTTGTGGGGATGTGCACTGCCTGGTACATCGATTTGCCAACAGCTGCCTTGAGGGCTGCTGCGGACTTTGCCGGGAAGAGCTTGTCGAGGTTAAGGAGGAACTGTGGCTCGATGTCGTCTGCCATCTCGTCGTCGCCCGTGAAGATCTTCACGTAACAGTCGTCGACGAGTGACGGGTGGGTCTCGACCATGTGTTCCTGAACGACTGCGCCGCCTGGCATTGCGTGGTTCAGAACGTGAAGGTACTCGTTGATGGTTTCAGGAGTAACTTCCTTTCCGAGACGCTTCTGGAGGGTGTTGTGAGCAAGGTCAAGACCTACGATGATGGTCCTGCGGATGTCATCCCACATCTGCTGCATTGCAGCGTTGTTGACGAAGTGGAGATCGTCACCTTCTACAAAGACGTTGGTTCCGCTGACTTCGTAGGTCATCAGCTGGCGCTGACCGAGCGGGATACCCCCGAGGTGGCAGCGCTTGGGGTCGTAACCGATGATACCGCGTTCCATCTCGATCTTCTTTGCGGCCTTCATGAATTCGACTTTACGCGGGGACTGCTCAAGACCTTCACGTCCGAAGACGGTTGAGGTTGCCTGGGGATCCTCTGCGAACTTCTCCTTCATTGCCTTCAGGAAGAGCTTCTGGGTTCTCTCGATTTTTGCTGCTTTTGCCATGTCTTATCACTCCTTTGGCATGAAGCCGTATTTCACCCTCAGCGAGTGGATGCGCTGGATGTATTCGATGAGTTCAGCATCGTCGCGGTAGGCGGTTCCTACGAGCGAGTGGTAGATTGTGGTGTGGGCTTTGAGCCACTTGTTGTCCATGGGCTTGCCGACCTTGACTTCAGTGTCGAGGGGCTCACCGATCTGGTTCTTGACGTACTTGACAATGCCTGCCTTCTTGTCGAGAACACAGCGCTGGAGCATGTCGAACATCATACCGTTCTCATCGAGACGAAGTGAGTGACCGTGCACAGTTGCACCACGGGCACCGCAGAGTGCGGGGTCGAAGAGCTCGGTGTTGACGAGGTCCTTTGCGTACTTCTCAAGGTCTCTCTCACGGCACTCGATGATCTGACGGCCTGACAGGGTACCCGGGTCAATGCCACGGAAGCGGTATGCTTCGAGGTAGGACCTCATGTAGGGCTGGCAGGGTGCGTTGTACATTGAGTCAGCGAACTGGATGTAACGAACGCGGTCGCCGGCCTTTGCGCCGTCGGTCGGGGTCACGAGCTTGCGGATCGGACATGCTGGCTCCTGCTGCTCGGAGAGCGGTGGGTGTGCACTCTTGTATGCTGAGCCGGGCGCACGGTGTCCCATGATCAGGACAAGGTCCTTGTCCGTGACATCGCGAATCTTTTCCAGCTTGTGTTCCGGGTTGAGCTGATTGCGCCTGTTGTCGGCGACTACAGTTTGACCGGCACAATATTGGGGTTTGTATGCCATTGTTATATCACTCCAATGTTTCCTTCATTTTCAAGATTTTCGTTACTGACGAAATGACTTCCCCCATTTTTTCGCGGGTAGGGGTCTGACCCCGGGTCACGCCGCTTACAATAGCCATTACCGTACCTTTGGTAAGGATCTTGTCAGCGGGCGGCATAACAATCGAAGTCTTCACACCCTCTTTTGCGAAATCCTCGTAATCTACGGGTGATTGGGAAACGACAATCGCCTTCACGTTGCAGGCCTGAAGAATAAATCTGACCTTGTGCACGACATGGGAACGGACATTCCCATGGTGAAGAATGGCGACTTTGTGTTTCTCAATCTGCACGACTTCTTTCTGGGTAAGTCCAAAGTAGGCACCGAGAACGGACCCACCGATTTTCGGTGCGTCCGGCGGCACGCCGCTGCCGGCATTTAGCACGAGCGTGCTGATGCTGTACTCGATACCCTGTTGTCGCAGGCCGGATGTGATATCACAAACCGGCTTCGTCACGTGGCGGCGTCCGGGAGACATCCCGACCACTATGACGTCGGGGAACCGGGTCTCGGAGATGGTACCCCGCTGGGCAATTCCGCCTCCTTTTCCCATTCCCATTGCCTCGCGGCAGTCGACAACCTGGGTTACTCGTCCTATCGGCATAACTTATTTTATTCCCTGGAGAATTACGGGGCCGGAACGGCTTTTTGGGTCGGCCATTCCGATGATTGTCTTGTCCGCATTCGGACCGTACTTGGCATAATCGACAAGTGACGGTTCAGTCTTCATGTATTTTCCCTCCTGGATGTGGAAAGAGAAATTGGTGAAGACCTCTGCGCATGCGGATTTCAGTGCAGGAATGATGTCGCGATTCTCGATCTCGAGAAGAATCGTGCCAACGTGCGTCTGCAGCTCAAACGACTGGTCGCCAATGCAGATCGATTTCCTCATAGGGTGAGGATTGGGGCAGCCTTTCGCCGGGCCGTACGGGACGGTGGCGGGAAGACGGGGTCCGTTAAGGATCATGCGCCGGATACCAGGGATGAGTACAAGCTTGTTAAGCAGGCGTTCTGTAGTCTCGGGGTTGAGCAGTCGCTCTGTCACTATCCTGCATTGGGGGAACGTGGCTTCTGTCATTCGTATCGAATAGGGCTTAAATGCCCTTTGCAATTGCCTGGATTGGCTTCTTGAATGCATCGAGCTGACCGAACGTGTCCTGGTAAACCTTGGACGTGTGCTCGGGGCCGAACATCTGGGTACCTGCATCAAGTGCACAGGCTGCAACGATACAGGGCATACCGACACCGGCTGCATGCCTGGTCACGACGTGGTTACCGTTGAAGATACCGGGACCGCCGCCACCGTAGATGGAGTGGCTGAAGAACGAGAAACCAACTGCGACACCCATTGCACGACCGAAGTCTGCGCCGGGGAGGCCGGTCTCGTGCTCGAGCAGGTCGTTGAAGTACAGCAGGGTTGCTGAGACTGCCTGGGCGAAACGTCCGGCACCGCAGTTAACCATGGTTGCTGCAAGAGTTCCTGCAGATGCATATGCATTCCAGAGCATGGGATCCTTGGTCTCGTAGAAGACGAAGCCGCTTTTGCCCTTTTTGCCTGCCTTGATGACCTTGTCCTCAATGGCGCGCTCGACAAGGGACTGCACGACGGTACCTATGGTTCCGGTCTTGCCGTTCTTCTTGACGAGGTCGTAGACAATGTTGTTGGCGTTGAGGCCTTGGTATGCAAAGAGGAGGAGTTGTGCTCTCTCGAATGGGCCGACTGCGTTACCCATCTCAAACATACCTGCCTGCTCGAAGGTTGCTGAGAGTGCTGCACCCTGCATTGCATTCCGGTGGGTCATCATGACCGCGTGGTTTGCCGGAACGTTACGGAGTGCGTAGCCGAGGCCTTCGTTGTTCTGGGGGATGGACAGGATCGAGATGACGTTGCCGCCCTGCATGTCCATTGTCTGCGGGTAGGTACCCCAGACTGCTGCCTTGATGTAGGACCCGTCGAACATGCCGATCTTGTACTGGTCGACGAGCGCGTAGGTGGTTGCTGCTGCAACAACGGTCGATGCGACATCGTAGGTTGCTGCTGCGTCCATACGTGCAGTTGGGCACTCGACGAGGAGCATCTTTCCGCCGCCGACCTTGGTGATCTTGGTGTTGTCACCGTCAGCAACCTGGACCATATCCTTGATCTTGGCCGCGATTGCGTCACAGTCCTTGACACAGCTGCAGCTCATGCTGCGGCCGAGAATCTGGTTCGACTTGCCGCCGATCTTTCCGGTCTTTAAGGCATCCTCGATACCGGCAAGGTTAACTGCCACAGTCCTCTTGGTGAGGTCGATGACCTGAAGTGCACCCTTGTTGACTACCGGGCTGATCTTGTCGATGGTGACGCCGCTCTTTAAGAGCTTGCCCTCATCGTCGTAGAGATCGATTGAATCCTTATATTTTGCCATGTAAATTCCTCCAAATTGATATTTAAGCGCTTTTCAATACGGTCACTGAACGCTGATATGTACTAATAAGAACACTGAAGATCCTTGGAAGTCACTATTGCACGTCCCCTATTGGGACATTGAATAATTCCCAATTTCGCCATATAAGTTTTTCGATTTTTAGCCGAAATTTACGAATATAATAAAGAAAAAAATACTCTAAAAAATGCAGCAATGTTCAAATATTACATATATTTCACATTTCAATGTTTTACGCAGTATTACAATTTAGAAAATACTTATCACAAATTGATATGAGATAAAACAGAAAATTTGATTTTTTTATGCGCTCTTATAAAAATTATACGGTTTGGGCGTAAACCGGATGCGATTTTGCACCCGGATTTCCCACCGGTTCGCTTTTGCAGTGCTCTCGTCTAAAGAAATTCAGATCTTCTTGTACAGGTTAGCGTAAATGACCTGTCCTTTCTTTTTCTTGTGGCGTTCGCCCATATCGCCAATGAAATGAGCAAATTTACCTTTGGTTCCTTCAACCTCGAGCTCGACTTCACCTGCGGGTTTGAAGCCGGGCATCATGATATCGATGGACCCGAAGATGTAGATGTCGCCTTCGACCATCTGGCCGCCGACTTTACTCTTTGCATCGCCTTTTATCACGACTTTGCCACCCTCTGCATGGGTTGCAACATGGACATCGACGTTGCCGTTGATAATAATCTCTCCACCGAGCATATACATGCCGATATCGCTTCCGGCGTTGCCCTTCACAGAGATCTTACCTCCGGACATCCCTCTCCAGTCGCCGCGGTATGCAGCGCCAAGATAGTTTCCGGCATTTCCTTCGATGATAAGCTCTCCGCCTTTCATCGCGGTTGCCGCAAAGGCATCGACGCTACCTTTCGCAAGGATTTTGCCGCCTGTCATCCAGGCCCCTACATACATGTCGGCATTGCCTTCGATGACCATCTCCCCGGCACTCATTTTCATTCCGAGATATTTGACCTTCTTAACATCGCCTTTGACAACGATTTTCGTGTCTGCTGCAGTTGTGCCTGCACTGCCGGTTACATCAAAATATTTTCCGAGGGTGCTTGTTACATTCCCCTCGTAGACGCAGAGTTCGGCAATCTGGGCCGCAGTCTTTCCGGCAAATGCATCGGGTGAAACACAGTCTGCCTCAAGATAGAGTGCGGGCTGGTTCTTCATGGTAATGGTTATGGTTTCCACGGTTCACCTCATTATTCAGGTTGCATCCACCTCTATGGCGAATGGGTTCGGGACAAAGTGATGTCCGAGCGACTCATAGTTTGCCTGGGTCATACTGTAGTATTTCAGGAACTTCTCGTTGATATCGCGAACAACCTGCGGGTTGTCCTTGACCTTTGCATTGACCCAGAGCGTGCGTTTGTGTCCGGTACTGACGATCTCACCATTCCTGACAACTTCCACGCCGCTCTTGAACGTGAAGGCGCACCTTGTGAATGCCTTCTCAATATCGTCAGGGTTGGCGACCGGCTTCTCGGGGTTGAAGTTGTAGATGGCGACGTCCGCATCCATGCCGGGTTTCAATCCGCCGCACATGTTGCCGAGACCAAGAGACTTGGCAGGGCCAGCGCGGGTCATCTGGACGAGCTCGTAGAGCGAGATTTCGCGGTCGAGACTGCCGATGCTGGTCTGGGCAAGGACCTTGTCCCTGTGCTTAAAGGCGTTGATCTGCTCCTCGCGGGCCTTGGTTGACATCAGCCACTTGAAGATACGGGGGTACCGGGTGAACGGTCCTGCATTCGGGTGGTCGGTGGTGATGTAACAACGCATCGGATCCTTCATCATGAGGGGGATTTCAAGGCCGATTGCCCACTGGATGGCGCAAACGGAAATGTTCGGGCTGTAGATGTACGGCACGACACCGGCTGCGGTTTCGAGTTCGACGTCAACGTTTGCCCACTTCAGGTGGTTGAGCCCCGTGAGGTGGTGCTCGAACGGACCATCTGCCGTCATCGTGGTCGTCTCATCGAGGGTTACGTTACCGGTGTCAATGGTAATGTTCTTGTTCTTGTTGACGTAGTCCGTAACTTCCTTCGCCTTCGACTCGAAGTCGCCCCAGTTCGTCCCGCCATAGGAGTGGAACTGCGTGTGGGTGAGGTGCATGACTGATTCACGGCCGAACTTGTTGTTGGCCTTCATGCCCTCTGCGAGCTTCAGGGTATCGAGAGTCGTCTCGTAGCATCCGGGGTTCCCGAGGTTATTCGGGTGGATGTGCATCGAGTGGGGGAGACCGAGGTACTCGTTCGCTTCGATGAGTCCCTTGACGATCTCGGCAGGGGTGATGTCGAAGTACGGGACCGGGTCGTTGACGGTGAGACAGTTCAGGCCCCATGCCCATGCCTCGGTGCCGCCGGGGTTGACGACCTTGACTGCGTATCCCTTGGTTGCACGGAGCATCCAGGCGATATACGCTGCGGTGTTCTCAACTTCGTAGTTCTTGAGGTATTCCATCACGAACCAGTTGTTCCCGAAGACCGGGAATGCGCCCTCATCGATAATGGGGGTGTCACGGATCTCTTCGTGGACGTGGCGGGAGAACATCGGGGGCATTGCCGCTTCCATGCAGGTGGTGTACCCCATTTTTGCGTACTCGTAGCCAGTCTTGAACGTCGAGGGAATCGAGTTACCGCTTCCCATTCGCTCCATTCCCTTTGTGGGTGTGCAAGTGAAGAGCTTGTCTTCAGGCCGGTAAATTCTGCCGAGGTTGACCTTTGGTCCAGCAATATGGGCGTGGATCTCGACCGCTCCGGCCATGACGGTCATGCCTTTTGCATCGATGACCTTTGCGCCGGAACCTGCCTTTTCAACAATCTTCCCGTCCTTTATTGCAACATCTGCCTTGTCGCCTTTTATTCCCTGGACTGGGTCGAAGACGTGGCCATTCTTGATGACGTATTCTGACATGGTTATGCCACTCCCTTGATCTTCTTGAGCCGGTCGCGGACCATAATAAGAAACTGCTCATCGGTGATCATGCCCTCCGGAGGTTCGACAACTTTGCGACAGTCGATTGGGACATTGTCCATACGATAGCAGCTTCCCCCGGCTTCCACGCCGTTAAATGCTACCGGGACATGGAGTTTCGATACCCCGCTCGTTGGCGTGAGGTGAGGATCGATGCATACCGAGGGCAGCTCCGAGATCTTCTTCACGCATTTGAACGGGAAGTGTGCACCGGGGTCACTGCCGATGGTGAACATCGCGTCAACATCCCCGCGTGAGAGCAGGTCGATCGAGCTCGTGTCGCCGGGGTTGTACCGGGCGAATCCGCGGGTAAGGTCGACGGAGTACGGGTACCCGAACTGCCAGGCCATAACTTCCCCGGAACCGGTGACGTTATAGTGGCCTCGCATCGGCATGATTGAGAACTTGGTATAATCGTTGAGGTCCTTGGTAACGGCGATTGCCTCATCGATGTTGTGGTTCTTTCCGAGTGACTGAGTGACGCCCATACCGAAGAAGATGATACCGAACCTTCCACTCTTGAGGATATCCGCTGCTTCGTAGATCTTCTCTTTCGGTATACCGGCAACCACGTCTGGGAGCCATTCGCCTTTCAGTGCAACCCTGAACGCATTGAGTAGTTCATAGTCCTGTCCCTGGGTGACCTGCAGGTGGATATCTGCCATCTTCGCGGTGTCCGTCGGACGGGGATCCACTACAACGAGTTTACGGTTCTTGTGCCCCTTACCGGTGAAGAACCCTCGGGGGAAGATCGAATACCGGGACATGTGCCGGGGGTGGGCGTGAGCCGGGTTACATCCCCAGAAGACAATGCGATCTGCACGGTTCTTGACTTCACCAAGGGTACATGTCGGGAGACCGATATCCTGAACGGCAATCAGTGTTGTGCCATGGCAGACGGCTGCCGTGTTGTCGACGCAGGCTTTTGCCATTTCGGCAATCTCGTGTCCCATGCTCTGGGCTTCACAGTTCGTGGAGCTCCAGCCGTACATGAGCGGCTTCTTTGCCTTTGCCATCATCTGAGCCGTATACTCAGCTGCCTCAGTATAGCTGATCTCCTTGTAGGAGCCATCGGCCTGCATAAGGCGCGGTCGGGTGACCCGGTCGGACGCCTGCGAGTGCAGGAACTTCTCGGTGCCGATCACACAGGCGTTGTAGACTTCGGTAATCTTCTTGCCGTCATCGGTGACTGCAACTTCAAGATCGTCGCAGAGTGTCCCGCAGAACGGGCAGATAACATCGGTGACAATTTTCGTCATACGGTCTCACCCCTGCACGCCTTCTGGACCAGTTCGATCCCGAGGAGCACCTGCTGGTCGACTGCAACCTCAACCTTGACGGGGGTCCCTTTGAAGGTAGGCATACCTGTCGAGTACGTGTTCGGGTTGATAATCTGATTCGCCCATGGTCCCATGGGGATGAAACCTATTCCCATGTGTGGTCCCTGGGTTGTTTCAATTGCCTTGACGACTACACTGCCAAATTCGCTCGTCACCCTGACGTTCGTGTTCTTCCACGCGCCAAGTTTTTTCAAGTCTGAGGGGTCGAGCTCGATAATCCCACAGGCTGTGCGGTAAAGAGGCTTTTCTTTTCCCCCTTCGATCGCTACACCCTGCTGGATGCTTCGCCCCGAAATCAGGTTCACGTTTATCGTTGCCACGATATATTCCTCCTGTAATTGTAATGGTCGGTGAGACAATGGAACCCTTCAGGTTTTCAACTCCCTTCGGTATAGACCGGCAGAGATTTTCCCGTTGAAAAAATTTTTGTGAGGGTATATTCATTGCATCACGCAATTTTTTATTTGTTGAATTCCGTTATGGGGCTTGGCCCGAGCTCGCGGACGACATTGACGACATCCGTGACGACAGCACCCCATTTCGCGCCTTCCGATGCGGATACGAAGGTCATCCTGAAGCGGCGGTCATCAAGACCGATGCTCTTCATCAGGCGCTTGACCATGAACATCCTTTTTGCTGCCTTGTAGTTTCCTTCAAGGTAGTGGCAGTCACCAAAGTGACAGCCTGAGACGAGTACACCGTCAGCACCGTCGGCAAATGCCTTGAGTACGAAGAGTGCATCGATACGTCCCGTGCACATAACACGGACAATTCGGATGTCTGGCGGGTACTGGATACGACCGCCACCGGCGAGGTCAGCACCTGCATAGGAACACCAGTTGCAGACGATGCCCTGAATCTTGGGCTGCCAGACACCGGGGCCGCGTTCGGGTATTGCGAAATTTCCTGGAGCTGACATTTACTGCTCACCTCCGAGCAGGAATGCATCGATCTGTGCAACGATCTGAGGCGTGGTGAAGTGGTTCATCCAGATTGCGCCCCCGGGGCAGAAGCCGCCGCAGGTTCCACAGCCTTTACATTTTGCTTCGGTTACCTGCATGACTTTACCGCCACTCTCTTTGTCGATAAGCGCGAGAGCGCTGTAGGGACAGAGGTTGACACACATACCGCAGCCTGCGCATTTCTCTTCAATGCAGGTTGCGAAGTACGGCTCAAGTTCCACTTCTCCCTTGTGGATCGGGATACTTGCCGCAGATGCCGCACCTTCGGCAGAAGCTACCGTGTCGGGAATATCTTTCGGGGCCTGGCAGACACCTGCGAGGAAAACACCGGCAGTTGTAGTACCGCACGGGTTCAGCTTCGGGTGCGCTTCGAGGAGCCAGCCGTCCATTGAACACGAGACTCCGAAGAGCTTGCGTGTCCTGTTGGTGTCCGCTTTTGGCTGGATTGCAGCTGCGAGCACGACAAGATCGACATCGAGGTCGATCGGACGGTCAAGGAGCGTGTCATCAGCGTGGACATGCAGGTTCTTGGTCTTGGGATCCTCGAGGATGTTTGCTACCCGGCCGCGGATGAATTTGGCTCCCTCGTCTTGGATACGGTAGTAGAACTCTTCGTACATCTTACCGAATGAACGAATATCCATGTAGAAGAGGTAGGGAACGCATCCCGGGATCTTCTCAATGATCTGGTGAGCGTGCTTCAGCGAGTACATGCAGCAGAACCGCGAACAGTAGGGCTTGCCGGTACCGGTGTTGTCACGGGAACCTGCGCAGAGCACAAAGGCGACCTTCTTCGGGGTCTGGCCGTCGCTTGGGCGGACAAGGTGACCGCCCGTTGGGCCGGATGCACAGATAAGCCGCTCGAATTCGAGGCTCGTGATGACGTTCTCGTACTTCTTATATCCCCATTCTTCTTTCTTCTCGATGGGGAAGATGTCGTACCCGGTAGCGAGGATTACAGTTCCGACCTTGACCTTGATGAATTCATCCTTGGATTCGAGGTCGATTGCTCTCTTCTCGGGTCCGCAGGCAGTTACACACAGCCCGCACTTGATACATGAATTGAAGTCGATCGTGTAGATAAGGGGGACGACCTGCGGGTGGTTGATGTAGATCGCTTTCCTCGGCTTCATGCCGACTTCGAATTCATTGGGCTTCACAACCGGGCAGACTGCATCGCAGTCACCGCATCCGTTGCAGCCGCCTCCGACAATGCCGCGTGCTGCAGCTTCTGTCGGGGTTAGTACACCGCGTGCCTTCTTGCGGATAGTCACATCGAAGTTTCCGATGTATCCTTCCACAGCGTCGACTTCCGACAAGGTGTACAACTCAATGTTCTGGTCCCGTCCGACATCCACCATCTTTGGTGTTAAGATACACTGCGAACAGTCGAGTGTCGGGAAGGTCTTGTCGAGCTGGGACATGCGGCCGCCAATGCTGGTGTCTGCTTCAACGAGGTAGGTCTTGATACCGGCTGCTGCCAAGTCAAGGGCTGCCTGCATACCTGCGACACCTGCGCCAACGACCATTGCCGACTTCTCGACGGGAACGGTCTTCGGGTAAAGATCCTTGAGGAGTTTTGCCTTTGCTACGGCAATCCTGACGGCGTCCTTCGCCTTGTCGGTCGAGCCTTCGCGGTCGTGCATGTGCACCCACGAGTTCTGCTCACGGATGTTTGCCATCTCGAACCGGAACGGGTTCAGGCCGCCTTCCTTTGTGGCAGTCCTGAATGTCGGCTCATGAAGACGGGGTGAACATGCTGCGACGACGATACCGGTCAGTTTGTGGTCGTGGATCGCCTTGTCAATCTTGGACTGGCCGGGCGTTGAGCACATGTACTGGTAGTTGTCGACGTATTTGACTCCGGGGAGTGTGCTTGCGTACTCCTGCACTGCGGGAATGTCCATCGATCCGGCGATGTTGGTACCGCAGTGACAGACAAAGACACCGATGCGGGGTTCCTGCGTTATGGTGCTGCCGACTTGTGCCGGTGCAGCTGCTGCCGCCTTGGGCTTTGCTGCAGGTGCGGACGCCTGCTTCTTGACATCATCTTTCACGGGAGCTACCTTCTTAGTGTCCTTTTTGGTCTCGGTCTTCTTGGTGGTTGCTTTCTTATCAGCCATTTCTACCACCTCAGAGGACCTTCTGCAGGAACGGTTCGCAGCTGATCCCATGGAGATCAAGCCCGAGATCCTGCGGGCTCATTCCCTGTGCGAGTCCGAGAAGTTCGGCAAAGTGGAGTACTGGCAGATCATACGAGACCCCGAATTTCTCCTTGATCTCGATCTGACCGCGGTCGAACTGGAGCTGGCAGAACGGGCAGATATCGGTTAGAGCATCGACCTGAATTTCCTTCAGGTTGATCAATTTCTCGTTTGCGATATCAAGCGCGTGGACAATATCGTACCCACGGACACCGCCGCCGGCACCACAGCACTGCATCTTGTTCCGGTACTCGACCGGGGTTGCACCGAGTGCAGCAACAAGTTCTTCCATCCAGGTCGGGTGCTCGGTATTGAGCATAGCTTCCTGTTCAAACTCCCGGTCCTTGTGGGGCTTGACGAGGTGGCAGCCGTAGTGGACTGCAATGCGTGCACCGGTGAGCGGGTTTGTTACGCTGTCGCGGACTTTGTCAACGCCAATAAATTTGTCGTTGTAGAGGAGCTCTGCGGTGTGGTAGACATTGATAGTACCCTTGTACTCCATGTCGACTTCCTTGAGCACTTCGTTGACATTGTCGCGGAGGTCCTTGTTGTGCTTTAGCTTGTGGTTGACTTCCCAGATGGACTTGTAACAGCCGTTGCATACAAGGGCAATGTCCATCTTCATCTGCTCTGCAAGGACGATGTTCCTTGCTGCCATTGCATAGAACACATTGAGATCGATCGATCCGAATGCGCCCGGTGCGGGGCAGCAGCTTGCACCCTTGAGGGGAACGAGCTCGACTCCGAGCTTCTTCATCGCCTTGATGGATGCTGATTCAACACCAGGGTAACGGTTGGGGGCAATGCATCCAAGATAGAATGCGAACTTGTGTTTTGATTCTGACATGGTAACTTACCCCTCCCTTTCCTTGACGATCCGGTCTGCATTTGCCTTGAGCTTGTAGTGGTCAAGGATCTTGCGGATTGCAGGAATATATTCCGGATACATGTGGGTGGTCGGCGGGTCACGGGTAAGCCCAATCTTCTCGCGGGCGGCCCGGTTGACGTCATTGTTCGGCACGCCGTGTCCAGAGCTGTAGATTGCCTGTACGGTCTTTAAGAAGTTGACCGGGACGATATCCTTCTTGAACGCGAGGTTCCTCATCGCCATGATAGTATCGGTGGGGAGGATGTCCCGCGGACAGCGGTCCGAGCAGCTGTAGCAGGTTGTACAGAGCCAGAGATCCGGATCGGTGAGCGATTCGTTCTCGAGACCGAGGACCGCCCGCCGCATGAACTTACGGATCCGGTAGGTGCTGCGGGGTGCAGATGGGCATGAACCGGTGCAGGTACCGCACTGATAACACATCTGCGGGATGGTGCGTGAGATTGCCTTTACGTCCTTTGTGAATGCAGGATTTGAGTCATCAGCATAATAGCGCTGATCGTGGAGTTTCTTCTCCAGTGCTTCCGGGTAGCCTTTTGAACGTGCCATGGTTTACGCCTTCCCCATTACTGTACCCTTAAGTTCAACCTGGCCGGATGTCGACTCCTTCACTTTCGAGGTTCGGGTAGTGAAAAGTTTCGCCTTAATTCTCTTGAAAAGGTCAGTTTCTGGTCCTTTCATCCTGATACCGGTTCTGGAGAGAACAATGATATCCTCACCGGGGCATGCATTGACACAGGCACCGCAAAGAATGCAATAATCCTTGTTGACAGCGATGGTCGGTTCGATCTCGTGCTTCATCTCAGCCGCTGGCTTTGCGGACGGGAGATAGATCGCATTTGCAGGGCATATCTCTGCGCAGGTTGAACAGCCGCCGGGGCACTTGTCTGCGTTGAACTCGATGTTGCCTTCAAATACCTTCTCAACCGTGATCGCTTCGGTCGGGCAATTCCGCGAGCACCATGTACAGGTGCAGCAGTTGTCTTGAATAATATCAACTTTGCCGGCAATCTTGTCGGAAATGACGTTCCGTTCGACGGTGATGCACTCCTCGGGACACGCTTCGACACACACTTTGCATGCATCGCATTTGGTCTGGTCCCAGATGACATTACCCTCGACTTTACCGGTTTCAGCTGTGAACTCTTTGTGTTTCACATCGATTGCCGGGCAGAGTGCACCGCAGATACCACAAAGAGTGCATTTCTCTTTGTCAACGGTGAATTTGGTTTCAGACGAAATTGCTGTCTGCCTGCCCTTTGCTCCAGCTACCGGTCCTTTGTAGGTTCCCTCGAAGGCGGGGACATTGCGATCGATAGCATCGCGGGGGCAGACCTCTTCACAGATCGTGCACCGCACACACTTCTCGTCGTTAATCTCCGCTTTCATATCATATTGCGGGAATCCTTCCTTCTCGATGATCGGAAGCCGTTCCTGTCCATCAACCTTCAGAGTCAATGCATTGAATGGGCACATGATGACGCAGACGCCACAGTACGAGCATTTTTGTTCGTCGACATCGACGGGAGCTGCATAATTGATAGCTCCACGCCGGGATGCACCGACGAGCCCGAGGACGATTGCATCCTCCGGGCAAGACTCGACACAGACACCACATCCTGTACAGGTCTCTGAATTCAAAATGAGGTTGTTGACGTTCTGGAGGAGCTTCTGCTCCATCACAACGTTTACACCTTCTCGTTTCTTGGAAAACTTGGGAAACAATGCCATGAATTTACCCCCACGCAGTTCCTTTATTGTACCTTTGCCTGTGCTCTGGATTCCCAGGGCCCTGCCAGCTTGATAACATCGTGCGGGCATGCCTCGATGCAAATACCGCATCCGGCGCAGAGTTCACTCTTAAAGTCGAGAACGATGGACTTGCCATCCTTGACTTTGTAGATCTTGTCCTTCGTGGCAGGATCTACGGTGTGAAGCTCCAGCGCGTTAACGGGGCACGCGACCACACAATTGTTACAGCCGGTACAATCTTCCATGTTTATGTGCACTGCAAATGCCATATTTTTCACGCACCAGCTATGATCGATTTTAAAAATCGACTATCAAAAAGTGGTCGAAGAATGTAGATAAATGTTCTGAAATCACCAGAGAAAAACGGACAAAGTTCTGGAGATTTTTAATTTTTATTTATAAATGATTTAAATAGATTTAGTAGATCAAATTAACTTTTATCCGCTTTTTATATGCGCTCTTCCGGGCCTTCGTGTGGACCGATTAAATTAGAAAATTTATTCAGCAAATATCATTGTACAACATTCCTACCGGAGGTTATTATATGCAAATCAACGGTGTTACTATTGACGATACGTACGCGGAGGCATTTCCGACCTGGATCTGCCGTGTCATTATCACTGCTGTTACGAAGGAATGGGCAAGGAAAGCAGCGACCGAGGCAACCGGCTTTGCAACATCGGCCATTGGATGCCCCTGCGAGGCAGGAATCGAGGCTGAGATTCCCGCAAACCAGACTCCCGATGGAAGGCCCGGGGTCGCAATCCTGATCTGTGCAAGCAAGAAGAAACTCAAGGAGCAGGTTGTCGAGAGGCTCGCAGAGTGTGTCCTTACCGCACCCACAACAGCGGTCTTTAACGGCATCACTGATGCAGAAGAGAAGATCCCGGTCAAGCTCCACTTCTTCGGTGACGGCTACGAGTACAAGAAGGAAGTCGGCGGCCGGCAGTGCTGGGCTATCCCGATCATGGAAGGAGAATATGTTGGTGAAGAGGAGTTCGGCATCGTTAAGGGTGTTGCAGGTGGCAACTTCTTTGTGATGGGCGAGAACCAGATGGCTGCTCTCCTCGGTGCCCAGGCAGCAGTCGAGGCAATCGATGGTGTCGCCGGTACGATCACCAGCTTCCCCGGCGGTATTGTGGCAAGCGGCTCGAAAGTCGGCAGCCTCAAGTACAAGTTTATGCCGGCTTCGACCAATGAAAAATACTGCCCTACTCTCCGGGAAAAGGTTCCCGACAGCCAAATCCCTGCAGGCATCAAGTCAGTCTACGAGATCGTTATTGACGGTATTGACGAAAAGTGTGTATCTGCAGCAATGGCTGCTGGCATCAAGGCAGCAGTCATGGTACCCGGCGTCAAGTTCATCTCTGCAGGCAACTTCGGCGGTACGCTCGGACCGTTCAAGCTTGACCTTCACAAGGTACTCTGAGATTTTTCTTTCACCTCTTTTTCGTCATCACTGAAAATTTTCCTTCCGTTATCGATTATTATTTATATGGACATTGCTGAATCTTTTGATAACGAAATTTTCGGCAATAAAATGATTGTTCTTAAACCAGACGACGTGAAGAAACGGTTCGGGTCACTTTTTGCCCAGAAATTTCTGGTCATGGTAGATGAGCGGTCCGGAAAAGCGGAGCTCCTCGAACAATGCCGGGCACGGGGGACTATCGAGTGGGACGCCATGAATCGCCGAAGGGCTGGGGGAGCAGTTTCCGCTTGCTGGGTCGAAGGCACAACCATGACCATCGATGCGAATCTTGGAACCTACCCGGTAAATTTTGGTCCAGCCTCCGGAGATATTGGAGGGCAGGCTCTGGAATCCGTTGAAGTTACCGGTGATGAAGTAATTACTACGTGGTCAGGGATCGCGGGGGCTGGTGTTGGTATTGCTGCCTGTCTTCCCCAGGCACCCGGTGTAATCAGGGCTGAGTATCCAACCGAGGACGACCTCAAAATCGGGGGAGCCCACACGAACCGGGTCAAAATCATAACGCCGATGTATGAAAAAGTCTGTTTCGGGATCGATGATACCGATACGAAAATTGAAGGAGCCACATGGGTTATGGTCCTCAAATGTGCTGAGGGGTGCAGGATTGATGGCGTAGAATTCCTCAGCATGCGTCTGGTTCAGCTGAATCCAAAAGTGCCGGATAAGACAACCAATTGCGTGGGATCGGCACTCAACTTTGCAGTCCGGCCGGACAAGGTTGAGGAACTGAAAAACTACGTATGCGACTTTGTCAACAGGAACACGTTTTCCAAGGATACCGGCATCGCCTTTTACCGGGGCATCGGATTTTCAGCAGATTCCCCGGCCTTCCGGGCTGTGAAAACCGAGATCATAACCCGAGAACAGGCTGAGCGGGAAGCGGGGAAACTCGGTATTGAGTATCTCGATACAAACGGGAGAAAAGGCAGGATCGGGGCACTGGGTGCAGTCCTCTGGGGTAACCGGGGAATCGAGGCGGCAGGACTCTATGGCGAACATCTCTGAACCTTACGTCATTCATTACCCGCAGATCGTTGCAGTTGCTGATGAAAGCGGAAAGAATGTCGAGCTTATCGAGTTTTTTGACTGTATCGGCGGAGCGATGTGGTCGAAGCATCACTATGCACAGAGCCCTGTTGTAAAAGATGTCCGGTGCATCGGGGCAACGATGCGGTACCTGCTGGAGCAAAAAACCGTTGACCTGAGCCTTGAGGGTTCGCGATTCCCTGCGGGGATATCTTCATGTAAGGTCGACAGCAATGAAATTGCAATCACCTACATTGGTATGGGTGGTGGTGGGGTAGGGGCGGCTGCATGCAGGTCCGATGCGAGAGGAGTCCTGCGGAACAGGAGTGATTCTGCAGGGGGAGGAAAAGTCGCAGGTGCAACTATCTGGCTGCCCCGGAAGCAACGTATCCTCATCGGTGTCGACGATACCGATACACCGGATGAAGGAGCGACATGGACGCTCGTCCATAACATAGCAAAGACTGTTGAAGACGACAAATCGACGTATCTTTCCCACACTATTGTCCAGCTCTTCCCGGTTCCCTACCGGACGAAGAACTGCGTGGGCCTCGTCGCCGAGTTTGCCACGAGTGATCCGGATGAATTGATCGACCGGTTCCACCAGCTTCTCAAGAAGTATACTCTCTCGGAGAAGACCGGAATGGCGGTGTACTTCGGTTTTTCACCGTCCGCCCAGCTGTATGCATTCGGACGGGCAGTAAAACGGGGCGAAGTCGGGCCGGAAACACTGGCAGCACTTAAGGATGACAAGCTCCGCATTGTCATGAATGGCAGGGGCATTACCGGGGCGGTTGCAGCGCTGCCATTCTTTACCCGGTACGAGGAGGCACTGGAATTATGCAGTGGAAAGAACTGAAGGCAAGACTCCTCTCGCATGGATCTGCAAAACTTACCGGGGAACCTGCAGAAAATTACTTTGCCCGCTCGACCGCAGGACCCGGGGCGGGCGGGAGCGGAACAGTCTTCTTTGCATCAGGGGCACACCGGGTTAAGTTTTCCATAAATCCAGCGAGCCCCATCGAAATTGCCCACCGAGGAAATGGTGCTGCCGACCTGTTTTTTGATGGTCTTCGTGTAAGCGGAAAACTCCTTGAACCGGGATTCCATTGCCCGGACCAGGCGTTTATCACCGTCACCGGCAGCTGCATATTCAAATGCCGGTATTGCAATGTTCCGCGCCTCTCCGGGCAGCGCAAAAGCATTCCTGAGATTATCCGGATGATCGAATCGGTTAAGGACCGGGTAAGTGCGATCTCTATTACCAGCGGAGTCCTTTCGTCCGTAGTGGAAGAGGAATCCTACGTCATGGACGTTATCCGGCAGCTTACCCGTTTTGGTCTTCCTATTGGTGTATCAATTTACCCCACCGAAGGAACCCCCGATCGGCTCAAAGCGCTTGGCGTTACTGAAGTGAAGTTTAATGTCGAGGCTGCAACCCCGGCACTTTTTGAGAAGATGTGCCCCGGCCTTAATTCTGATATCCTCTGGAGTGTGCTGGACCGGTCTGTCCGGCTGTTCGGAAAAAACCGGGTTTTCTCCAATGTAATCATCGGCCTTGGCGAGTCTGATGAGGAGATGAAAGCATGTATCGACAAACTTGTATCTCGTGGCATTATTCCAGTCCTGCGTCCGCTCAATCCGGTAGCGGAAATGACCGGAACTCCCCGCCCGTCTGCGGAGAGAATACAAAAGATTTTCTCCCTGCATTCGCAGGCTCTTACGGCAGCACATCTCGATCCCAAAAAAGCTCTGACCATGTGTACGAACTGCTGCGGCTGCGACCTTGTACCCGGGAGGGATGAATGAAAGGACTCGATGCGCTCGCAAAGGCGTTGCTTACCCAGTCGGACCGGATTTATACCGTTCCGGGATTTCCCATAACCCGGCTGGGCGACCTGACAAACGCGGAAATGGTGATCAATGAGAAGACAGCGCTTGAATATGCTCTTGGGGCTTCGCTCTCCGGGCTCCGTGCGGCGGTCATTATCAAGAATGTCGGGATTAATGCCTGCGCCGATCCGCTCCTTCAGGCAACCGCCCAGGGTCTTATCGGGGGAGTAGTGATCGTTGCGGGCGATGATCCCGAGGCTGAGGGCTCCCAGACTTCCCAGGATTCACGGTATTATGGCGATCTTGCGGAGATTCCCGTCATCGAACCCGATATACGGACCTGTTACTCCGGGGTTGAAGCTGCATTTACCGCTTCCGAGCGGTTCTCCCGAGTCGCTATGCTCAGGATCACGCTTCACATTCTCCACGCTGATGTACAGGGTAAGCCGGTGATGCGGAAAGACCGGAAGGGTCATCTTTCCGAACGAACCTGGACCATGAACGGCCGGGTGACTGCGGCAGAAGAGCTGTACCGGGAAATGTTCTCGTGGGCAGACAAGTCCCCCCTTAACCGGTGGAACGGCGAACCGGTCGGGATAGGTGCAGAGCCGGGGAATACCCGCATTGTGACCGTCCACCCTCTTCCGGGCCGTGCTTCCGGCCTCCAGGAAATCTATGAGTTCGGTAGACCGTTTGTGCGGGACCACCGTTGCCTCCAGCCCCCAACGCCCCAAAAGAGACCGCAATCGATGGAAGACCGGGGGTTCTACCGGACCTTCTGTGTAGCCTGCCCGTTCCGGGTCCTTATGAATACGATCCGGGATACCGGCCTGCAACTGATCTGCGATGCCGGTTGTTCCGTATTGGGAATGACGCCACCGTACGAGATGGGGATAGCAAGTTACGGGATGGGTGCGAGCATTGCTGTTGCATCACGGAGCACGAAGGTTGCCCTGATTGGCGATTATGCCATCCTTCATTCCGGCCTGAATGCACTCATCGATGTTTACGAAAAGAAACTTCCGTTTCTCTGTATAGTGATGAAGAATGAATGTACTGCGATGACCGGCAAACAGTCGACCTACGACCCCGTACCTTATCTTGCGTGGGCAAACCCTGTCATCTGCCGCTGGGATGATGAAGAGACGATGAGAAAGGAACTTGTCGTGACAGATTTACCCCGGACGCTTATTGTAACCGGCTCCTGTCCGGAGGGATGCAGCCATGAAACCGTGGAATATTGAAATCTGTGATGTAACGTTGAGAGACGGCGAGCAGACCCCCGGGGTCTCCTTCTCCTGCGAAGAAAAGACAGAGATTGCACAGGAACTCGATGCTATCGGAATAGAAGTGATCGAAGCCGGTTTCCCGGCTGTTTCGCAGAACGAAGCGCACTGCGTAAAAACCATCGCCAATCTCGGTCTCGACGCCTGCATTTGCGGGTTTGCCCGGGCACGCGAATCCGATATCCAGACTGCGATCGATTGCGATGTCGATATGGTGAGTATTTTTATTCCCACTTCGGAACTTCACGTGAGGCTCAGGTTCAAAAAGCCCCGTGAACAGGTGCTGGAAGATGCCTTAAAGATGATCGATTACGCCCGTGATCACGGTGTTGCGGTCAGGTTTGCCGCCGAGGACGCATCGCGAACGGATCTCCCGTTCTTAAAACAGGTATATCGCAGTGCAGCAGAGCACGATGTAGCCCTCCTGAGTTTTGCCGATACCGTGGGCTGCCTTATCCCGAGCGAGATGCAGCACATCATGACCGAACTTGTTTCATCGGTCGACCGGCCGTTCTGCGCCCACTGCCATAATGACATGGGTTGTGCTGTTGCAAACACGCTGACGGCGGCAGAAGCAGGTGCATTCCAGCTCCACACAACCATCAACGGGATCGGTGAACGCTCGGGGAATGCTTCCCTTGAAGAGCTCCTTGTCGCCCTCAGGATGAAAGGGGGAATCGACCGGTACAATCTCTCTCTCCTGACCGGACTTTCGCATAAAGTCGAAAAATTTTCCGGTATCAAACTCCCAAGAAACAAGCCCGTAACCGGGGAACTTGCGTTCTCCCACGAAAGTGGCATCCATATCGCAGCAATCCTCGAAAACCCTGAGTCTTACGAATATTTCCCTCCCGATCTTGTCGGCGGGGAACGCCATTTCATCCTCGGGAAACACACCGGGAAAAAAGCACTCGAACATGTTGTCGCATCGCTTGGTTGCGAGCTCTCCGACAAGCAGGTCTGCAGGGTGCTCGATCTTGTCAAGGATCATTCCGAGCACAAGTGCAACATCACCCCCGAAATCCTGAAAAAACTGATCAGAACAGTTAAGGAGGACCGGTGATGGGGACACTCTCGGAGCATATCCTCGGTAAACCCGCGGGTGAGTACGTTGACCGGGCGGTAAACCGGGCTTTTGTCCATGATGGCACCGGTGTTCTTACCCTCGAAGCCTGGAAGAGTATCGGTGCCGACCGGCTCTGTGATGCATCCCGGCTCTATATCCTCTTCGATCACATCGTTCCCGCGAACAACAGCACGACTGCTACCCTCCAGCACGAGCTGCGGGACTTTGCTCGGACCTCATTCCTGAATTTCTCCGATATCGGGGGAGGGATCTGCCACCAGCTGATGAGTGAAGGCGTCGTCCTTCCCGGAGAAGTTGTCGTCGGGGCAGACTCTCACACCTGCACGCTCGGTGCATTCGGGGCGTTTGCAACCGGTGTCGGGGCCACCGATATGGCCGCGATCTGGCTGACCGGTGAGACCTGGTTCCGTGTCCCGGAATCGATTGGTGTTCATCTCAATGGTGCGCTTCGCGGTGCGGCTGAGGCAAAGGATATTGCCCTTACTTACGTGGGGAGGTTTGGCACGGACGGAGGAACGTACAAAGCTCTCGAATTTGTCGGTCAGGGTGCAGGAACTCTTACGATGGATGACCGGCTCGTTCTTTGCAACATGGCAGTCGAGACCGGGGCTAAGGCGGGTATGTTTTATTCAGATAATACAACGGTGAAGTACCTTGCCGAGCTGGGCAGGAAGGCAGCCCCCCAGGAACAGGACCCTGACTGTACCTATGTTCAGGAAATCGATATTGATCTTGAGGATATCGTTCCGCTTGTGGCAGTCCCGCACCGGGTGGATACCGTAAAACCGGCCCGTGACCTTGCAGGCCTTCCGCTCGACCAGGTTTTCGTTGGAACCTGCACCAACGGCCGGTACTCGGATCTCGAACGGTTCGCGAAGATCGTGAAAGGGAAGAAAGTCGCGGTGCGTACCATTATCGTCCCCGCTTCCCGCGAAGTACTGGATAGGGCCATCCGGCGGGGAGTTCTTGCAACCCTCGTTGAGGCCGGGCTAACTATTGGCACGCCGGGATGTGGCCCCTGCCTCGGCGCCCACACGGGTGTCCTTGGTGAAGGCGAGGTGTGCCTCTCGACCGCCAACCGCAACTTCCGGAACCGGATGGGTGTCGGGGGCGAAATCTATCTCTCTTCTGTGGCCACAGCCGCAGCAAGCGCTCTTGAAGGTGAAATCACTGAGCCGGAGGCGATGGCATGATCAGCGAAGGGCAGAGTGTCTGCCTTGGTCCTGACATCGATACCGATGTAGTAATCGCCGGACGTTACCTCCGGACCAAAGACCGGAGCATCTGGGCGGAGCATGTATTCGAAGATCTCGATCCTGCTCTTGCCCCGCGCCTCAAGGGTGCAGTCATTGTCGCAGGAAAGAACTTCGGATGCGGCTCTTCCCGGGAACAGGCGGCAATCGCGATACGGGAGGCGGGAGTAAAAGCGGTTATTGCCCCGTCATTTGCCCGGATCTTTTTCCGGAACGCCATCAACATCGGCCTCCCGCTCATCGAATGCAATCTTCCCTGCACTGAAGGAGAGACCATCCGGTTTGATCTCCAAGCCGGCTGGGTCGAAGCAGCAGGAGAACGCAGCTCGGTTCCATCCCTGTCCCCCCGGATGCAGGAGATCCTTGCAGCCGGTGGTCTTGTGGAGTACTGGAGGAAGCACCGGTGATCTTTCCCGAGCGCTTCAAGTGCGTAGGTCTCGCAACGACCAAACCCTGCGATGAAAAAGTCTGGTTCCTGAGCCGGTACCTTATCCATGACCTAGGATTCCTCTCCAGCGGAACCGGTCTTGAACTCCTCGAAGTAGTCCCCGATCCTGAGGAAAAGGGAGTGATGCGAAATATCATATCGACAAAAGTACTGGCAAAGGCAGGAGAAGTCTGCCGGTATCCGGAGAAAGTCCAGATCCATAACCGGACCCTCCTGGTGAAACTCGCTCTTGGCACCGGGTTCCGGTGCACCGTTTTCACCGGACTTGATGAGCACATGACCTTTGTACTCGACCCGGATCTCTCGGAGTTCCTGAAACTTCACGTCTATGATGCAAGCCCGCCCCGACCAAGCCTCTCGGCATGCATAACCGAACTCGAAACAGCTGGTCTCTTCGGTGAATTTTCGGTAGACTTCTGTCATCACGTCAACGATATTTCGAGGATTAAGGCAGATGTCTTCCCCTGTCGGGCATCAGGGTTCGACCGTACGCTTGATGCCGATCCGATGTTTGGCGGGGAACGGGTGGCCGGCTGCCTGACGGCAAGACAATTTTTCACTGAATGTTACGGGGAGAAATTTGAGCTTGAGAACATCTGCCCTCTTGAACAGGTCCAAAAAGAGCCTTTTATCGCACGGTGCTGCCGTTCCGAGCGGGAAGGGATCGGAACCTGGAACGGGAAGTTCGGGGCGGTCGTTCACTGGGGAGCAAGTCCCGACCAGATTGCCCACAGGGTTAAGGAAGTGGTCAGTATGTGGAGGAACAAATGACGAGCACACGTCGCATAGCGATCGTCGAAGGTGACGGTATCGGTCATGAAGTCATTCCGGTAGCGGCAGCCGTTCTTGCCAGGCTTCATCCGGAGTATGAGTTTTTTCCTGTTGATGTAGGATATGGCAGGTGGGAGAAGACCGGTTGCCCCTGTGCTGACTGGGATATCGCCATGCTGAAGAGTGCCGATGCCGTCCTCTTCGGGGCGATCACCACTCTCCCGATGAAGGATTACCAGAGCGTGGTGCTCCGGATAAGAAAAGCCCTTGATCTCTATGCAAATCTCCGCCCGGTCAAAGGTGATGGGTTTGACATCATGATTGTCCGGGAGAACACTGAAGGACTCTACTCTGGGATAGAAGAGTGCACCGATGACCGGGCGACAACCCTGAGACTCGTGACCCGGACGGGGACCGAACGGATCGTAAACGCTGCGATTGCTCTCACACGGCAGCGCAACGGCCTCCTCACTATCGGTCACAAAGCAAATGTTATCAAATCGGATGTCTTCTTCCGCGATATCTGCATCGCCGAAGCAAAATCAGCAGGAGTATCGCACAATGACAAGTTCATCGATGCTCTTTCTCTCGATCTCCTCCAGCACCCGAAGAACTACAGTGTTGTTGTGACAACGAATATGTTCGGTGACATTCTCTCGGATGTTGCGTCGTATCTTGTCGGCGGCCTCGGGCTGGTCCCGAGTGCAAACATTGGTGACAAGCACGCCCTTTTCGAACCTGTGCATGGCAGTGCCCCGGATATCGCCGGGAAGAATGTGGCAAATCCTATCGCAGCATTGCGGAGTGCGGCAATGCTCCTTGATCACCTTGGGGATCCGGAAGGATCTATCCGGATCGAAAATGTCATCCAGACCGTGCTCGCATCCGGGATCAAGACCCGGGATCTTGGGGGATCGGCCGGCACCCGGGAATTTGGTGAGGCGGTACTGGCCGCGCTCCGTTTTTAGAGCCAGTGGGTGGGTCAAAATATTTTTTCTCAGGCACCCCCTCCCTCCCCCTAGGGGGGTGCCGGAAGTAAGTAAGACCACCTGGTTCCCATGTTCCGTACCTGAACTTCGCGTGGTACATCAGGTGTAAGACCCGCACCCGCGGGGGTTCCCATAATTGAGATGGTGCGGGAAAATCCTCGCTTATGGGGGGAGGGGGTCCCCCCCTCCATCATTTTGCGAGCAACCCCCCTCCCCCCTTCCGGAAAACGAGCCCGTGAATTGACAGGACCTGCCAGATCCCGGGGATTAATCGCCTTTTCTCCCGATACCGTTGACACTCCTGATCTTTTGAGAGAATAAGAATGCCGGCAACAATTTGGTCCCCTGTCCAATTAATGTAAACGTGCCGGCAGTTTATACGCAATTTCGGGGCAGAGACAAAATACGGTTCCCATGTCCGATAGAAATACAAATTTTCCGGAAAATCCGGAAATAAAGTGGATAGAAATTAAAATTTCCGATGACAGGAATTTTTATCCGGATTTTCCGAATTACGGAGCGGAAAAAATGGCGACACCCTGCCCAAAAATGCTTTCTTCCCGATTGTTTCCGTAAGGTATTCAACCGAGCCGAATCGATATTTCTTGTCAGGAGTGGTGGGGTATAGCACAGGTAATGTGGGCGGCAGCAATCCCGCTCGTCATTCTAATAGCACGGATCTTCGAGACGAGTCTGGAGACCATCCGGACGATTTATATCGCACGCGGGCATGCAAATCTTGCCTCGGCGATGGGAATTATCAAGACCGGTATCTGGCTCCTTTCGACCGGCCTTGTCCTGACCAATCTTACCGATTACTGGAATATCTTTGCATACCTTGCGGGATACGGAATCGGGACTTTGCTTGGTATGGAGATCGAGCGGTTAATCTCCATAGGGTACGTGATCGTCCGGCTTATCACCCCGGGAGATACCCAGCCGCTCGTGGCTGAACTTGCCAAGATGGGGTATGGCATCACCCGGCTTGAAGGTACTGGAAGTTTTGATACATCCGTAAGCGTCATTTTCATGATTGTTCCCCGGGCTGAACTGTCCCGGCTCCTTGGGACGCTATCGAACGAATACCCTCACATACTGTACACCATTGAAGATGTACGGAACATCAAGGAAGGAGCAAGAATCTTCCATAAAGATGCAAAACGCCGGATACTCGGGATCTTTGGTATGTAAAGGATCCGGGACAACCAATAACTCTTTTTAGCTGGTTTGCCATCCGTCATTCTGGCGTAACCTATGCAGGAACAGCAGCGAAGGCAGGCACAACCGATTCCGATATTTGTAGTAAAACAGGAACGATCGAACACCTTGCACCGGTCATAAAAACGGATGCGGAATGGAAGGCCATCCTTACCCCGGAGCAATATGCAATTGCCTGCAAACAGGGAACTGAACGGGCGTTTACCGGGAAATATCACGATTCAAAAGATCGTGGTGTCTATCATTGCGTGTGCTGCGGGATCGATCTCTTCGATTCTGCAACCAAATTCGAGTCCGGCACCGGCTGGTCGAGTTTCTCCGCCCCGGTCTCCGAATTGAATGTGAAGCTCGTTACGGACCGGTCGTTCGGTATGACCCAGACCGAGGTGCAATGCGCCCGTTGCGGGGCTCATCTCGGGCATGTCTTCGATGACGGGCCGCCTCCCACCGGTAAACGGTACTGCATGAATTCAGCTTCATTGAAGCTTGAGAAGGTTCCCTGAATTCTGGTTCCTTCTCTTCTTTTCCGGGTTTTCTTCCATGCTCTCTTATGAGTTTTTCATCTGATTTTACACCAGTAATCACCGCTGTTCGCCTTTCTGTGGACAAGTATATTAAAACCCGGATAGAGAATGGAAGTGGAGCTAAACGATGGAATAAATTCCTGCGGGGAAAAATGCCTTAATCTACCCTATGCCGGTCACTCTTCTTGGGACTGTGGCGAACGGAAAACCCGATTTCGTGACCCTTGGCTGGGTTTCGCGGATCAATGCAACCCCCCCCGATGATCGGGTGCGGGGTTGCAAAGCACCATTATTCGACACACGGGCTTATCGGGAACAAGACCTTCAGCATCAATACACCCACTGCCGCCATGCTCGAAAAAATTGATTACTGCGGTCTCGTCTCTGGAAAAGACACCGACAAGTCAACATTGTTCAAAGTTTTTTACGGGGAGCTCAAGACCGCTCCGATGATCCGGGAATGCTCGTTCTGTATGGAGTGCAGGGTCACCACCATCATTGAAAACCCGACAAATAACCTCTACATTGCCGAGATCGTTGCATCCTACACTGAAGAGAGCGACATGACCGATGGGAAGCCCGATATCCGGAAGATGGACCCGATCCTCCTTACCATGCCGGACAACCGGTACTGGAGAGTTGGCAATCATATCGGCGATGCGTGGAGTACAGGAAAAAGCCTTCAGGAGACACTGATCGGATAAAGGCTCCCGGCCGGGATTGTTTTGCGCATACATAACGATGAATCCGGTTTTGCCACTCCCGGATTTTTCTCTCTTTTCCTCACGGATGGCGCGATCTTATCCATTACGGCATCGAAGATAGTGCAGCAATAGATATCCTTACTCCTGTCCTCATCGGAATCGGTCTCTCTCTGTATCGGAACAACGACAAAGGTCTGGCTCCTGTACGCAGGCGCAATAATCGCACTCTGTTTTGGCCTCTTCCAAACAGGGATGACGATAATCGGCTGGATTGCCGGGTCATCGGTCACAGGGCTGATCCAGGGGTACGGCCCCTGGATCGCGTTTCTCCTCCTCGCATTTGTCGGGGTCAAAATGATCCGGGACGGGTTCAAAGACGACGATGAGAATACTTGCGTCGAGGTCATCAGGTTCATCCCGGTTATTCTCCTCTCGACCGCGACAAGCATCGATGCTCTTGCAGTAGGTGTCACTTTTGGCGTGCTCGGGACTGATGTCCTCATCCCGGCTCTTATCATCGGTCTCGTCGCTTTCATCCTCTCCTTTGCGGGCGTTCTCGCCGGTGAACGGCTCGAGAAGATCCTCGGCAACCGGATCGAGATCGCCGGCGGGGTCATTCTGATCCTGATAGGCATCAGGATCCTTTTCGGGTTCCTGCCGGGCTGATCTTTTCCCGGCCTGTAACGGGCATAACCCCGGCTGATAACAATCGCTGCCGGAAAACCCTATTACGGCCACGAGTCCCATCACCTCGTACACGATGACCGGTAAACGCCATTCAAAAGAACCAGAAATGTCGGGTGAAGATGATCTTGACCAGATTGAAAGAATTCTCGGTTACCACTTCTTTGAACGCGAACACCTGCGGCGTGCCCTTACGCACCCCGCTTATGCCCATGAGTTGCTCCAGCAGAATCGGCTTTGCATGGACCAGGAAGCGTACAGTACGCTCGGTGACGCGGTTTTAAAAACCGGCCTGATTCTGTTCCTGATGGAAAAGGGGATGCAGACCGCATCGGAGATCACCCGGACAAAAGAGGCGCTTGAAAGCAATGCCGAACTCGCACGGGTGGGCAGGCGGCTGAAGATCCGGACGTTTATCCGGCTCGGCCGGGGGGCCCAGGGTTTGATCGACAGCGGCGAAGATGCCATCCTTGCCGACACGCTCGAAGCCCTCACCGGTGCAATATTCCTCGACAGCGATGTAGGTTTTGGTGTGGTCAGCCAGTGCATCGGGAAATGGTTCGAGACGGAACTGCACGAGCTCCGGCACAACGACCGGAATGCTGAGCCGGCTAAAAAAACCCGGCGGAAAAAAGAAGCCGGCAGCCGGATGATACAAAAACCGGCCCGAAAACCGGCACGCAGCCCGGAAAAGAAACCCGTTATCCTCGAGCGGATCGTTCCGGTTCCCGTCACTCCTCCATCATCTTCCAGACGTGAAGCCCCCACAGGAACGAGGTCAGGGTCGCGACAACGGTCGAACCGATGAGGAGTGGCAGGTACCACACTGAGCCGCCATCTGCCCGGCCATAAGCCCGTTTTCCGCGCTGGTTGCAATGGTGTTCGGGACGAGGAACGCCGTGCCAAGGACCGTGAGGTACGCGGTAACAAGCGCGAACCGGTTGTTCAGGCTCTGGAGCTGGTTGTTGTAGATGCTCTGCATGACTTCGAGCCCGGAGGCAAGGACATTGGACATCTGTTCCGAGAGTTCGAATGCCGGTCGATGTTGTCCGAGAGAATGCCGATTCGGCCAAGGAGTTTTTCATCGTTTGTTATCAGGTTCGCGTCTCCGTACCGGAGCGAATCGACGACGTCTTTGGTCGCCCGCAAGACATTCAGGTAATCGATAAGGACGTGTTTCATCCGGTGAATGTCATGGGCGATCTTCTTTTTTGCAAGGCTCTCTTCAATGAGTGACTTGCTGATGGCATCGCCATGCATCTCGATCTCGCAGAGGTATTCGAAGTTCCGGTCGTTATTCTTATCGCTGATCCGCTCGAGCATGAGGGTTATCTTATCAACCCGCGTCTCGCCCGAGATTCTCTTGAAGAATGGTGGTGCGTACCGGGAGAACCGAAGAAGCCGGTTAATATCTTCGTTGTGCACGGTAATGATAAGGTTCTCCCGTAAAAGGACAAAGAGCGGGTGAACTTTCATGCTCTCACTTTTGACGGTTGCAGAAGGGAACATGATCCCAAGCTCGGTGTCGCAATCCTCGTATGCTGAGTAGAACCCGATGCTCAGTTTCGGGATGGGCAATTTGGAAAATCCTGCGTTCTGGGCGACCTGCTCAATTTCGATATTATCGTCTTTGGTGCTGTAATCGATCCAGGCAATGCTTGCATCGTAGATTGCTGTCATGTACTCATCGAACACGGGCGATCCACAAGCCGCTTGATCCTTCCATCCTTGTACTCGATACTGCAGAAACTCGAGGGGTTGTTATTTGCGGGGGTTGATCCGGTAGCTGGGGGGTGCTCTGCATCTTCATACTATTCATCCCGGAGACTGGGCTTTCACCCGGCGGTCGTTATGAGTTAATGGATTCCGAAATGTAATATAGATTTCACATTCCGGAAGGCTGGTCTTCCCGCTGATCGGTATGCAGGGAACCGGCATGGGCGCCATGCTTATTATCCGGCGGTACCTACTTCCCGCTATGCAAACCTGGTGGATCGTAACCGGAGTGTTGATTCTTGCTTTCCTGACTGCAGCGGGTTGCACATCACCCTCTCCGGGAGGCGGAAACCCGATCACTCCTGCGACTCCGTTAGGCCGGGTCATGGAAAGCCCGTCTTCAATCGTGTCCGGTATGTTCAGCCTGCACGTTGCGGATCTCAAACCGGATGCTACCCTGCCGGCTCTCTACACCTGTGCCGGTACTTCCGAATCTCCCGAGCTCTCGTGGGAGAATATCCCGGCGGGGACAAAGAGTCTGGTCTTGATTCTTGAAGATCCTGATGCTCACCCGACATTCATTCACTGGCTGGTGTACAATATCCCTCCGGAGTCGCGCGTGCTTTCCCGGAACCAGCCGAATGCCAAGGCTCTTGTAGACGGCTCACAACAGGGAGATTCGAGCGCCGGTTCGCGGGGGTACTATTCGCCGCCCTGCCCCCCGCCGGGGCCACCGCATCATTACGTCTTCCGTCTCTTTGCGGTGGACATGGATATTACCCAGCCGACTGCTGACCGGGCCTCAATCGACTGGGCGCTTACCGATCACACTCTTGGTGAGGCGAAGTTCGTGACAACGTTCGGGAGATAATCTTTGGCGGGAAGAATTTTTTCCCAAAAAAATTCCCGAATACTGGTGCGGTGCATAGCCGCGGGGGGCCGAAATAAAAACATAACTCTATTACCGCTCCCCGCCAAATATTACCGTTCCTCGCAAAAATATTCCTTATGGCAAGCATTATTTCACTCGGACGTGCAGTCCCGTTCTCTTACTTATTGCGATTATCGCAGTTTTGCCGGCCTGCGCCGAAGTCTCTGTCGGAAGTTCGGCAGCAGCCCCCACGATCTGTCAACACCTGTTCCAACGGGAGCAGTCGCTGCGGAAAAACCATTTATCAGTGCCACCGTTTCATCCCTGACACCCGTTGTCGGACAGCCGGTAACCATTAGTGGCGTTGAGACGGGTGAAAATGTTTCAGCCGGTGTCCAGATCTGGATCTTTGCCGGGGAGTACGTCAATGTCCAGAATGTCCCGGTCAATGCTGACGGAACGTTTTCGAAGACGTACGACACCACCGAATATCCCCCGGCAACCTACTTTGTCTTTGTCCAGAACCCCGGGCCCGATGGTAAGTTCGGCGTGGGTCTCCAGACCTCAGGAACCTTTACCGGACAGGTCACCAACACCGCGACCGGCAACCTGATCTTCAACTTCACCGGTACAGGGAGCGCTCACGACGCAGCAGCTGCACAACAGTTATCTGATGTAATCAACAAGCAGGGCAATGATGATGTCTAAACCAAGCTGACCTTCCAGCTCATGGCCCCTGCAACCGCTACCGCCGGAACGGTTGTCACGACCGCTGCAAGCCAGACCGCTCTTCCCCAGGCAACCAAGTTCCCCGCTGCCATTCGAGGTCACGGTATTTGCAATTGCGATCGGAGGGCTCTGTGTAGCACGGTATGTGCAAAGATCATAACAATTTTTTTTCTAAATCCGTTTCATCTCTCCGATTTCTCCCGGAAATCTTTCCAGGAAGCCGGTTGTTTTCTCATTGCTACGATACGAACGTCCATGCATCCGGGACTTTTTATTTCCGTTCTCTGTTCACTTGCTTTGTTTCGTTCATTTCTTGTGAAATATTAAGAACAAGATGCGCCTATTGCTCCCGCATGGGATCACGTTTCCGTGATCCGGGAGCGATTCTTATGCAGGAAATAATCGATAAGATGATCACCGAAGCAATGGCCGCCTAGCGTTCCGATGTACAGCAGGTGAAGCGAAAATGCGGCCAGGATTTTGTCGTCGATGATACCAAGGCATATGTCGACGCGGTAAAGGAGATGAAGCCCATGGGCAGGCAATCAAAAGCAGTCTTTCGCCTGCACAAGGACTCGGTCAACGCCCATTATATGATTTTGAAAAGCCTGACAAAGACAATCCGGCCCGAAGACGATCCATTCGTCGAGCACTACCAGACACCGGTAGTCATGGAGATCCTCTACGATGAAGATCCGAAGTTCCGGAAGAGTGTTGATGTATTCATCAAGGGTGTGGCAAAATCCGAGGCCCTGTTCGGGAAAAAATCGGCCCCGCGGTACGCCGGATTCTATGGTCCGACCTGTGTCGTCGATTTTGCGCTGATTCCGGGAAGCAGCAGCAACATCGTCAACCAGATTTTAAAAACCATCGACATTCCCCTCGACCACAAACAGACGATCCTCGCGGCAAAGTCGTGGGCCATGAATACCTCGTACGGTATCGGGGATGTTTTTGCTCACGCGGTTGAGGGTGGGGCGACCCTTGCCGATGCGGTGAAAAAAGAGATCCGGATGATCCAGTCCATCTACGACACGCCTGTCGAGGCCCAGGCGATGCTTATGGACGATGCCGGGCTGACCTCGCTCGACTGCCGAAAATACATGGACGAGTACTGGAAGAAGATGGAAGGTGCAGTAAGGGCAGCCCTCGATGAGACAGTCCACTATGGGAACATCGTCACCGTGCCCGCGTATTGTGTCGGTGATATCGCCCACCACATAGCCCAGTAGACATACAACATGTGCAAGGACGATGTCATCATGGGGGTTATCGAAGCGGTGACCGAAGTGATGGACTCTACCTTGAAGGAGGCTGCACCTAAGATCAAGAGCGAGTACCAGGTTCTCTCGCTTGCGACCGGTGCCTCGGCGAGTGCTGCGGAGTACATCCTTGAGCTCGACGGCTTCAACGCGATCATGGTTGTCGATATGTTGACAAAGAGATACCACAACTACGTCCCGTTGTATCCGAAACGCGGGGCGGCGGTCGAGCTGCACAACTGCGATTTCATGGACATGGTCTACCGTGGATTCAAATTCGTAGACAAGGCACGGCGGATGCAGGACGGGGTGAAGGGCATGATCAAGCCGATCGTCGGGAACTCGATTGTTGATCTCTCACCCATCCTCGAGAACGAAGTCCTTGCAAACCCCCAGCGGTACGCGTACCCTGCCTGTGCGATGACGGTCAGGTTCTCGGCGATGATGCGGCTTGCCGATTACCCCTGCCTGCTCACGAGTGAACCGGTGACTGCGACACTGATGACACATATCATCGCACTCGATAAGGAAACCGCCGCCGCCCCCGCACGGATCTGCAAAGACTGCGCTTCTGCCGCTCTTATGGATTTTCGGCACAGCTACTGCCAGTGGAAAGAGGCATTCTAAAATAGTCAGTGCACCGAGTGTGGAGTATCATGAAATACTATGTCTGTGCCAGAGAAGGTGTGGATTCTGATGCAGTGGCAGCCTGCATCGTATGCGGGATGGGAACCTGTATGAAGCATACAATCCGCAAGGAGGTCGAGACCTGGGAGGGTGGATACCCGTTCCCGGCCCGGAAACTTCCAAAGAAGATACCGCGGATGCTCTGCTCTATTGCAGTTCTCTGTACGGGGGAATAAGGTCGCTCAGGCACCGCTTCCCGCACGATGCGTTGCAGAAGCTGTCGGAACGGGGCTCCTCGTCTTCTTTGGGGCGGGGGCTGCAGCGATCACCCTTATGATCGCAAAAGGTTCGGCAACGCCCAACAGTTTCAATATCGGTATCGGAGCGCTTGGCGGTCTCGGGGACTGGTTTGCAATCGGTATGGCGTTTGCCATCATCATTGCGGCAATGATCTACGCTCTCGGCCGCGTATCGGGTGCGCATCTCAACCCGGTTGTTTCCATTGCACTCTGGGCAACGAAACGCTTCCCGGGAAATGAGATGGTCGCCTATATAATCGCCCAGTTGATCGGTGCTGCGATCGGAAGTTTTCTCTTCGCGCTTTCAGCGGGGATGAATGCCGTGACAATAGGCGAGCTCGGGGCTACCCCGCCTTTTCCGGGGATCGGGTACGGTCAGGCAATCCTTGTCGAGGCGATCGGTACCTTTGTCCTGATGCTTGTCATCATGGGTGTAGCCGTTGACAAGCAGGCGCCGGAGGGCTTTGCAGGACTTGTTATCGGTCTCACCGTTGGCGGGATCATCACGACAACCGGTAATATCGCCGGCGCCTCGCTCAACACCGCACGTACCTTTGGCCCGTACATCATGAAATCAATCCTTGGCGGACCAGACTTCTGGGTGTATTTCCCGATCTATATCATCGGCCCCGTCGCCGGGGCGGTGCTTGCCGCATTCTTCTATGACGGGATCTGCACTGCATAAAAACCTCCGGTTTTTTTAAAGGTCCGATGGTGATCAGAAAAAACTGGTAATTTTTGCGTTGACCTATGAATTTTCATGAGAAAAAAGGAGGGATGGGAAACCCCTGCAGGTTCTCCCCGTTGACCGCGTTCATGCTGAACAACCGGTTCCGGAGATTTCTCCAGAACCCGGAGAAGATCCTCGCCGGGTATATCCGGGAAGGAGTGACGGTAATGGATATCGGATGCGGTCCGGGGATGGTCCCGATTCCCCTGGCGAAGATGGTCGGGTCATCAGGAAAGGTTATCGCCGTCGATATCCAGCCGGAGATGCTCGATATCGTTCGGAAAAAGAGTGAGAATCTGGATCTTGCATCCCGGATAACGTTTTACCGGAATTTTCCCGATTCCCTTGGTCTCACTGAACAGGCTGATTTTATCCTGTCCTTCTGGATGGTACACGAAGAACCGGACCAGGTCCGGTTCTTCAAAGAAGTCCGGGGCCTCCTGAAGCCCGGCGGTAAATATCTCATGGTAGAGCCTGTTATTGAAGTCCGAGAACCGGCATTTCGCGAGTCAGTTGAGCGGGCACGGCGGTCGGGCATTGCACTTATGGGAAGCCCGAAGGTAAGCCTGAGCCGGTCAGCACTGTTTTCCGTAAGTAATGGGTGATTCTTTTTTTTCCGCCGTTTTTCTCAGTCGAAACATCGCTGTTTGTCGATCTGTTGCTGCTCTTCAGCTGAAGGTGATAATACCTCTCTTTGGAATCGTCGGTAGTACATCTCTGGTTCAGGAAAAGGAATATCGGTTGTGAGGGGTACCCGTGTTAAAAATAAAATGGCTCTATACGGATTCTGACTTATCTGACCCGATATAGCCGATGACGATAAGGGCAAATCCTGCAATAACCAATGTTCCGATAATATTCAGGAAGGAATTCGTGAGGAAGAATGTTTCGCGGATGGGGTAAACCATAAACGCGATCGCAAAGAGAAGCACCCCGGCAAAGATAAGTGGGTAATCCCGAAGGGAATGGTTCAGCCCGGTCACGATCAGGGATGCACATCCAAAGAAGTACAGGGGGGTGATAAGGGTTGCAGAGTTAATCCCCCGGGTGAGAATTATTATTACCGGGATGACAAGCAGCAGTGCAAGGATCCCGAACAGGGCAAGCGGCTGTACCTGCCTCCTGGAGAAGGACATCTGGACCGCGACACCGAGGATAAGAATTGCTGCGATCATTCCCATATTAATGAGGCCGGGGAAGACCTCTGACCTTCGGCCGAGCAGAACATTGACATACCAGGCAATGTTTGCAATGCCCCCGAGGCTCAGGGCTCCTGAGGCATATAGCAGGTACTCCGGCCTGGCTGTGCGAATGTAGAGGTGGAGGAGAACGAGCGCTCCGCCGATCGCTGTTACAATCTGGAAATAATTACTGATCGCAAGAAATGCCTGCTGCGGCAGGATAAGGATCAGAAGCGCGAGCGCAACTGCAACCACGACGATTCCTGAAAAAATGCCGGTTATAGTCCGGAACGGGTTGCTGGTTAATGGTGATGAAATTTGCGTTGAATCATGCATATTCACCATTTTTCCTGTATAACTTATAACCATTCTAAACTTCGTGGGTTTTTATAATTCAGACCGATGACTCGCCCATCCCGGGAGAACAATTCTCCATTCTCTAACCACATTTTGAGATATTTTCCTCTATCCTGTTCCTGATATCTTCAATATCCGCGTTAAAATCCTTGACGCCCTGCAACAGGGCAAAAAGATCCCTCTCTTCTCCCGCGAGCCGGTACCCGTCAGCCTCAAGAATTCCCCGTGTGATCCTGCAGGCCGTCCGTACGTTCCCTTCCCTGAACGGCGGATATGCAACGGGATAAAACGCTGCGAGCGGTGCCCGGCAAACCGGATCCTCCTCCCGGGTTATCAGAAAAACAAGCTGGTGAAGATTCATCTATGAGAGAATCCGGTTATCTTCTCCCGCGGAAAGGACATTGGTATGGATTTCGATAATCTCATCTACGGTAAGTTCGTTCATGTATCTTCTGTTGTTTATGAACCTGCAGGGTAAAAAGGCCAGGCCTCCAGGCACTTCGCGGGATAAGTATTTCGTAGTGGCATTCTTGTGATTTACAAAACAGCAAAAATTTTGTCTCCCTCGACACAGACCGGATAGGTACGGAGCGGATGAGGAGGCCGCTGGTTGATCGCAACAGTGAGGACTCTGCCGGTCAGATCCGTCCAGCGAACAATATGGTCATCCTTAAGATCGAATCGGAAATGATGCATGGGACAGGTAATAATGGTGCCGTTCAGGACCCCGGCCGAGAGATCCCCGCCCAGATGCGAGCAGGTGTTGTCAGAGCAATAGAACCGGTCAGTTACATGTGCAATCAGGAGATCTCTGCCCTTTGCGGACGCTTTTATCATAGTCCCCTACGGGATCTCGTCCGTCCGTGTCAGTTCTGCAAATTCAGCCATCTTATCGAATATGCGTTTTTCCGGGTAATCGTGTCTCTCACTATTTCTTTTTTGGGAGATTTGCCGAAGAAGAGTTCCGGTTGATAACCGGAGACGGGGAGAGACTACGCCAATATTTTTCATAATAAAGCAAAATTGTGGATTCCGGCGTCCAGATCATCCGGAAAACTATCATTCCATCATACTCACCTTCTGTCATTCAAAAAACCTGCCGCGTGGCCAGATTCAGACTAAAAATATATAATGTAAATTAATGATCCCTGTGCATGACACCCTCTCCCCATAAAAAATTGTAATCAACAGAATTCTTGATGACTCTATGGAAACCCGGGAACTGGAGGACACTTACCGCCAGTTCCTTGCGAACAAACCGGATCAACGGGGCCTAACCGGGTGGGAAATCCTGAACCGGATTGCAGAGGAGAAGGGAAAATATCGGGGTTTTATCCAGAATTTCGGGGAGGATTCCCAGGTTCAGACAGATGTCGGCAATTCTGTCATTGGAGTTATCAGGAAAAAGAAAGGATTCCCCTAAGGTATTCATTACCTCCTAAGGAGATATTCAAAGACTAAGGAACAAGTCAAACTTATTTTGAGTCGGACCCATTATCAGAATCATACCGGCCAGGCAAACTGCAATTCTCCCGGTAATTGCAGGACTAAAATATTGCCCCGAAGATCCAGGCATATCAGCGATTGTTATCGCCGCTTTTGTTGATTCGGGAATCAGGTGTGCATTTTGTGTCCGGATCCCGCCAGGTACCCCTTATTGAGCATTTTATGAACTCACCGGTGGTTTAATGGCAGTTTTTGTTGTCTCTGTTTGATACCCGGCGACTTGCTTTGTCCAACCAGATAACTCGATTTCCCTTCGGGAAATGCACGCTTGGATTGGGATCGGATTATTCGTGTCTGTTTCACGTTCGTGAGGTATGGTGAATGGTTCCATAAATCCAGGAATCAAGCGATCCGATCATTACTCTGAAGTGATCTCCTCATGAACGGAGGCTTTTGGTGAGTGCAAATTCTCTCGTTAAAATCGAGTGTTGTGATTTTTATAAATTTTTTTCGTCTGTTCTTGCAATACGGCGAGTTCAGAATCCTTTTATACCCCTTTACTTCCACTGGAGCAAATGGCATTTAAAGTCCCGAGTATGGGATAAACCAAGAATATTTGATATGCTTAACTCCGGTAATTGATTCCGGTGCATCCGGTTTATTTACCGCAACCTTTATGGGCGACCCATCCGGACTACCAACGCAGGGGATGCAGGACGCTTAAAAAAATTTCAGAGAATGAGGCTGTTGCGAGGACAGCCCCGATGGTATACACCGTGGTAACATCTCTTGATGAAAAGGGTAGGCCCAATGCACGGGGGGTATCGTGGGTGATGAGGACTTCGTTTGACCCGCTCCTGATGCTCATATCCATCGATCATCGCTGGTACTCGCATGGCGATATTAAGAAAAACGGTGAGTTTGTCATAAATTATCCAAGCGCACTCTAACAGAAAGGTGCATGGATCTGCGGTACGATCTCGGGGAGGGACTCCGACAAGATGCGAACCTCCGGCTTATCGTTTATTCCTTCGGAGAAAGTGAAGGCACCTACTATTGATGACGTGGTCGTCTCTCTCGAATGCGTCGTAATATCAGAGTTCGTTACCGGAGATCATACGGTCTTTGTCGGCAGGGTTGTTGCTACCCGGGGAAATCCCGAAGAAGAACGGCATTTGTATGTCAATTTCGCGTTCCAGGTCTTTGCGCTGGATAACACAATGGAAGGAACTGCAGATTAGAGCCCGGCGATGTGATGGTAATATGGAGGGCGAATATTATCCACTTCCATCTCTGCCTGCTGTCTGAAAAAAAATTCGGTACATTACAAAGATACATAGCCACCCAGGAAAAAAGATTTTAACAATACCATGCCTGTAATTCGCAAAGACTGCCCCTGCCTTAAGAAAAGCTGCAGGCGCTACACCAATTGTGACGAATGCGAAGCGGTCCATGTTAAGAAAGGAGGTCTTCCGTATTGCCGGCGGCCAAAACGTTCCTTTTTTGGCCGGATCCGGAAAGCACTGGGCCTTTGATTCCAGAACAGTTCTTCCCGTTATTGAATATGACATGAAGGGGATTTTTTCGGAACCTCAAACTGCACTCCCTTTAGTGTGGTCCTTTTGGTTTTTAGTGTGTGGTAAATGATTAGCAATACGTTTCAGTTTATCCCGAAATTCGGGAAAAAGACCGAGGCCGGCCTCTGGAAACAGGAGATTTTTACCTGGGAAGACCTCCGACAGTCACTTCCTGAATTATATCGCGATGAGAAGAAGCAGCAGCAGATCCGCGATTATCTTTGCAAAGCCGGAGAAGCCCTTGCGCAGTACGATGGTGAATTTTTCGCCCGGTATCTCCCTCCCTCCGAACACTGGAGACTGTACGGGAAATTCCGCGAAAAAACTGTCTTTCTTGATATCGAGACTACCGGGCTCTCACCCTACTACGATACCATCACAGTCATTGGAACCCACGATGGCTCGGGAACAAAAATCTTCATGAAGGATGTGAATCTGGACGATATCTGCAAATACCTCGCACAATTCCCGATTATCGTCACCTTCAACGGGAAATTATTTGATGTTCCGTTTATGAGGAAATTTTTCCCGGAAATTGCCATCCCTCCTGTCCATATCGATCTCCGGTTTTTACTGAAGAGTATCGGATACTCAGGCCCCCTCAAGAAGATCGAACGTGATCTCGGCATTGTGCGGGACACTCAGATACAGGGTATTGATGGCAGATATGCGGTTGTTCTCTGGAACCGGTTCGTCCAGGGAGATGATAATGCCCTGCGGGATCTCATCCTGTATAACGTCACCGATACAATTAACCTCCGAAGCCTGATGGATTTCTGTTATGTTAAGAAGATAGAACAGGATATCCTTCCCTATCTGGATCGGGAAAAAGCCCGTATGGCACTTCCCGGCCCCGAAGAGCGTGGGTCGCCTGAGCTCTTCTTTTCGGATCCTGGGGGCAAGGGCATGAAAAACGAGATCTCCGTTATCCGTTCTGGTCGTGAGTTGCAGGTTTTCCAAAATAACGAGCCGCTTCTTTCAGTCAGTCCCGGTAAAATCTCGCGGCCGGGAATTACGATTTCCCGGCTTCTTGACAGAATCACATCCCAGGACGCCCCAGTACAGGGCAGAGGTGTGATCAGTGTTGGAATCGATCTGACAGGATCTGATGAACGCGCTTCCGGTATCTGTACCCTCAAAGGAAACAACGCCTTCATGGATCTGTTTCATACCGATAACGAGATCATTGATACCGTCCGGCACGCCAATCCGGACATTGTTGCGATCGATGCCTCGCTCGGCCTCCCGAAGGGGAGGTGCTGCACAGAAGACCGCTGCGACTGCCGGAAGTACGGGATCATGCGTGAATGCGAGCGGGAACTGAAGCGGCGGGGAATCAACGTGTACCCGACATTGATCCCTTCTATGCAGCAGCTCACAAAGCGGGGAATCCGGCTTGCGAAAATTTTACGGGATTTGGGATTCCTGGTGATCGAAAGTTATCCAGGGGCTACACAGGACATTCTCGGTTTTCCCCGGAAGTGGGTACATCTCACAGAACTCTCAATCGATCTCATCACCATGGGAATCATCCCGCATTCAATCCGGGAAACCGTCACTCATGACGAGATCGATGCTCTTACCAACGCAGTCACCGGTGTATTTTATCTTGCAGGACTTTACGAGGCAATCGGTGACCCGGACGAGGGCCTGCTGATACTACCCCTGCTAGAATAATGTAGCCGGGCACTATGGGAAATTTTTCGCGGGAAATTCAGGAGAATGCTTGAATTGCTGATATTTCTCCTTAAAAAGAAATCTGCGCTATTTTTCAGTTACATCAATAGAAATTACCGCGATCGCCATCACGTCGCATCCGGATTTATCAAAAATTGGGTACATTTTCCGGAGAAATGTCTGGCCGTTCCGGGAATACCGGTCTTCACGGGCTTTTTTGTATCTGCAACTTCCTGGATATATTCTGAAAAACGGTTTGTATCGTCAGCTGCATGGAAATCCCCATATTTCCGTTCTCGGTAATCCTCACCGGCAATCCTGAGCCTTTTTTTGTGATGCTCATTCATAAAGAGGTACTTTGCCTCCTTATCGACCGTATAGATAGAATCCTGCGTTGTTTCTACAAGAATCCGGTAACTCTCTTCGGATATCCGGAGTGCCACCTCCATTTTTTCCTCCCGGTCGCCTCCGTTGATACGACGGTTATGGCAAAATACCGGTCAAGGGCATCGCTCCGGACAGGACTCATCTAACGGATAAACCAGCGGCCGTCGTGGGTATATTCATCCTGACGCGGTTTCCCGGTAGCAATACTCTTCTCGATACTTGCCGCAAAGCGTTTTGTCTCCTCAGGCGAATGAAATTCGCGATAATTCCTGCCCTCATACATCTCGTCGGAAATCCCGAGACGTTTCTGGTGATGGGTGTTCATGAAAAGGTACCGGCTGTTCCTGTCCACCATGTAAATCGAGTCGTCAGTTGATTCAACGATTGTCCGGTAGTTGATCTCGGATTTTATGAGGGCATCTTCGACTCGTTTGCGCATTACTGCCTGGCGTATCATGTTTCCGAGTTCAGCAAACTGGATCGTTGCCTCACCGGACTTCTGGAGATAGAAATCCGCCCCGCTTCTTGAATTCGGTAAGAAAGGCGATCCCATCCAGTCCCGTCATTTCGTAATCGGAGACAACTGCATCGTACTTATTTCCCTTCAGCATTACAAGGGCAGTTTCTGCCGACTCTGCGATGTCGACGGTAATTGTCCCCTCCTTTTCCAGAAAGATGCGGGTTATCTAGAGAAATTCGGGCTTATCATCGACGAGAAGGATTTTTATCATGAAGGTCGCTCCGGGGTTTGTCAAGTGGTGGAATTACTATTAACCGGTTTTGCGCCAGATGGTGATATGGCGACTAAAGTTTTTAGGGATTCCTGTTTTGAATTTCTTTCTGAACAGTAATCGCCGGGGAAAATCCCGGTTGAAATAAGTGAATTTCCCATCCGTACTGCCCGGAGATATAACGGTGCACAATTTGTGTTCTGCGTGAAAACGGGGTAATCCTGCATTTTTTTGTATTATTGGCAAACAAATTTTCGACGACAGGAAGGTTCAAACAGATTATTCGAAGAATCCTGTCAGGCCGGTAACAACATTCTTTTCAAGCTCCCCGTTGTGAAAAACCATGATCGTGACCGGTTCCCCCCGGGAAAATTTCCGGACTCCGCGATTATATTCTTCCTTACTGGGACTATAACCACATTCAGAGAAATAATCCTGCAGAAACTCCAGGAATGCTATCTGGTGCACGAGGATGCTGTTCTCCCGTTCTTTTGTTTGTCGTGCAATCGCTATGCAATTCTCCAAACGAATTCCGTTATCGTTACTCCTGTGTTCCCCCGCATGTGACAGGTAGTGCCAGTCGATCCCGGTCGCACCTCGAACACGCTGCAATATGAACGGGTACGCCCTGCAGATGGAAAAACGCTCTTCATAGATTGTGCACCGGTTATTTTCGAGAAACCAGCAGGATCCTGCGTAGTCACCCTGCACTTTCAGAGCATACCCCGAAACGTAGAATATTCCCCTGTTGTCGCAGAACTCGGGTCGCGGTGCGGGTTCCAGGCATGCAGGATCGATTCCGATCGCCCTGTTTGCATCACTATCGAGAAGAAAGACATGGTCGTTGAATTTCCGGGTGCAACACTTCCCGCAACAACTGCAGTGGAACCCGGTGTCCCTGAACCGTTCCGCGAGTCGCTCCTCCGGATATTCCAGTATCCTGCTCTGTTCCTGTCTGAGGGCAAGAATATGATGGGGAATCGGTACCTGTGGGACGAAAGTCACAGCTGCAGATATTCAAGGCGTGTTGTATATTACTTCCAAAATAAATCCGGGTTGAGCTCGGTAACAGAAAACCGGAGATTTCTGCGGTCTTCTTACACCTGCCTCTTGTTTACCCTTGGATCATTTTTATAGGATGCACCTCTCCTTGTCGAATATGAAAAACCTATGCTCGAAATAATGCGATCTCTGTGGGAAGCTGGCCATGATTGTCCGCGATGGTGGGCGAAGAACTATCTGCTGCGATCAGCTGATGGAGAAACTGCCTGAGCAGGAGGAATATTCAGGAAGTATTGTCACCCATACCCTCTCTGTCGAGAGAATGAAGAACGGGATCCGGGTAAAAATTGCCGGTGTCGAGAATCCGATGCGGGAAGAGTACTATATCGTGTGGATCGAAGTCACGAAGGGAAAGGATCTTCATGTACACGGACTTAAACCGGGTGATGTTTCCGAGGCCGAGTTCCCGATCCATGATGTGAACGTAAAGGCCCTGGTGTACTGCGAGCAGCATGGCGTCTGGTCGAACAAACCTGCAAAGCCGGGAAGCTGAACCGATCTTTCTTGCATAAGACTGTGCCCCGATGAGGAAAAGATCGGTAAATATGTGCAGGATTATTGTCACCCGTGCCGGTTAACCGGGATAGTCATCACGGGTATTCTCCGGTTTTCCCCCACGAAGTATTACCTGGGAGAATTGTGGATATTATCTTTTTCCGGACAGCGTAATATTTATTACCATCTTCCGCAACACTGGTGCCCATGGCACTCAAGAAAAAGATCCTGGAGGTAACCGGCGGGCCTCATCCCGCTGCTGTTGCGACGCTCGCAGATGGGCAGCCCGCGGTACGGTTTATGGTTTTAAACGGGCTTCCCGATATGACCTTTGTCGCCGCCACCAACAAAAGTACAGCCAATGTCGGACAGCTTAAAAAGAATCCGGCAGCAGCGATCTCGATCTGGTCCGGTAAAGAGTTCACCGATCCCTATGTGGAGATCAGAGCAAAGGGCAAAGTGCACGATGATCTTGCAACCAAGAAAAAATACTGGAACCCGATGTATGAGAAATTCTTCAAAACGGTCGATAATCCCGACTTTGTAATTCTCACCTTTTCGGTAGAGGAAATAAAATATATTTCGATGGGGACAATGGAGTCTGAGATCTGGAAGCGGTAAAGGGATCCCCACCTCAAAATTTTATTCAATAAATCAGGATTCGATCATTCAGCTAATGCTCTTTCACAAAACCTCCGCTATCTTCTTTTGCTTCATGGCTTTTTTTCTGTAAAAGCTGTTTTTTTCGGATAGTGAAGGCAGCATAGATCGCGACTACGATCAGGAGCCCCGCAATAGAAACGTACACCGGATTCGAGAGTATCCCTGAGATTCCGGGAGGCCGGGTGACATCGATGGTGACCGTCACCGTGTTCGATACGTAAGAGTTGTTGACTCTATCCCGGTATCGTACTTCTTGATCAGGGCCGTGCTGTCAGCTGTCAGGCCGAATGTGGCAATAGCCGTATCCCCGGGCTTCAGGTCGCCAAGATCAGATATATCGCTGTTTGTTGTGAAGGGATCGACTGCTATGATCCGTGCCTGGGCACTATAAACCGTTGCCGCACCGGTATTTTTATACATTACGGTCACGGCTCGTTTGTTGCCCGGATTTATCACAACCGGATCCGACACAACTGCAAAATCCACTATCCTTCCGACAGGGATCCCTATTGTCACGCTCCGGGTGGTGACGAACTCGCCTTCATCATTCCGGTATACGATAACAACATCGCCCGGATAAACCTGGAGCTGGGCATCGGGAAGGACCGAGACCCGGTACCTGCAGTCCGCAATCCCCCCTGGCGGAAAGTCGCCGATAAAGACGCTGCTGTCGTTAGGCAGTACCGGGCTTGTGCCATGTCGGAGTACCCGGACGACTGCATTCTTGGCAAATACGGATCCCCCATTCCGGATCTTCATAGCAACGTACCCCTCAGTACCCACGTTGATCCCATCCGGGGTTGCATTCAGGACATCGACAAGGATATCCGGTTTTATGACCAGTGTTATCGGCAGGCTACCCCCAGCGGTCCAGTAGGTGTTACGGAGTGTTGACTGATCGTACTGATCGGTCGTATAGAGGTACGTGAAATTATACGCGAGCGGCAGGGTATAGATCCCTCCGGATGCATCGGGGTTTACTTTGATCGAGAACTGCGTTCGCACTTTTCCCGATCCCGGCAGATCGCCTACCATTCGTGGATCGGATTTTACCACAACCGGTGCGTTGCCCGGCTGGAGCCCGACAACGAGAAACTTAGCCGTGTTTGGCAGATCGGGTCGGACTGCGGTGGAATTCTGGACATATTTGATTTCATTGAGCCCGGTATTCTGGATGACAATGGTAAGCGCGACCGCATATCCGGGGTTTATCTCGTTTGATCCAAAAATATATGCTGAAAGATGGGGACTCCCTTCGCGGTATATCGTATCTGCCGCAACCGGTTGAACGAGAGTAAAAATAACTATTATAAAGAAAGCAATCTGAAGTCCCATTATCCGAGAGCTGAACCCGTCGCTGGAATTTCTTCCCTGCTTCGCGTGGTTCTGGATTTTTTGTGCATGATCCAGCTCATAGTGCCGCTCATTTTCTGTTTTCGATCCGCTGAAAGGATCCTGTTCATCCGGGTTTTTACTGGAAAAAGTAGTTTTATTGGCATCCAATCTCCGGATTTTTTTATTTTCTCAACCTGCGTTGCATTTCAAAGGTCAAAGGATTAACATAACGAATTCTGGCGGGATTGTTCAAGCAATTGATACAACTATTTTCCTGAATAGTACCATTGAGGGGCTCTCGAAACGCATCTCGTGGAAGCCGTTCCCGATCTTTTTAAAATCCGCCCCTGGAAATGAAAAAAATGGCCAACGATATTCCAGGTGCCCGAACATGGCAGCCTTGAAGTCTGGTTGTATTCTGCACACCAAAAATGACAGGCAATAACCAAAGCTATAAAAACGCGCGCCAACATCAGGTTCGTCAGAGAACTGACCTTGCTGATCGATTTCAGATCCCCATCGGTCAGCAAAAAAATCTGAAGTTCCGGATAAGCGGGGGCGGGCGAGCCTGATACCGATGCCTGAATGTAGAATTCCAAACCGTGGTGTATTGCTGTTTCTCTGTTCTGCGATCCTCATTACCATCGCACTCATCAGTGTCGGCTGCATGTCTGCAGCCGCTCCCGCAGAACATTCACCAGCCCAAAAGAACTATGTCAACGATGCGGCATCCGTCCAGAAGGTCGAGGTCATCCATTTCCATACCGACCAGTGCTGCGATTCCTGCGAGAGGATCGGCGAACTATCAGAAGATACGATAAAGTCCGCGTACGCGGCAGAGCTCGCGAGCGGGAAGATCGTGTATATGCATATTAATATCGATGATCCTGCAAACCAGAACTTTGTCCAAAAATATGGGGTCACGGGTGCATCCCTCTGGACCGATGTGTACGATAAGACCGGCATCCATCCCTGGGAAGACCTCAAAGTCTGGTATCTTGTCGATGATGATGCAGCATTCAGCATGCACGTAAAAGGGGTTATCGACGGCCCGCTTTCCGGTGAACCGGGTCAGTCATGAATTCGTCTGACTTCCTCTGGTTAATGGGAACAAGCCCGGCACCGCTCTTGGCAGAATTTTTATTGGTATTATGACTGCTATCAACCCGTGTACTCTCGCGACAAATATCACCGCGACTGCGTTCATCGCCAACCGCTCTCGGACCGGCAGACACGCATTTCTCTCCGGATGTATTTACACCCTTGGCCTAACGGTTGCGTATATCGCTGTTGCATCGGTGATAGTTCTCTTAGGTATCAACGTCCAGTTCATTGCACTTGCTCTTCAGCACTATGGCGGACGGTTGCTTGGGCCGTTCCTTGTGATCTGCATGTTTCTTCCCCCGGGTCTTGTCCGCTCGCGGGGAACGGATTGGTTATCAGGCATCCTTGGAAAACTATCGGTCCGGCTCGCGGAGAAAGGGTACGTTGACTCTTTTCTTATCGGAGTTATCTTCGCTTTGAGTTTTTGTCCTTTCAGTGCTGTCCTTTTCTTCGGAATGTTTATTCCCCTCTCGCTTGCAGATGGCGGCCCCGTTGTAATTCCCACGGTGTTTGCCATTGCGACCGGCCTCCCGGTGATCGTCGTCTCATGTGCAGTCACGGGTGGGTTGAAAAAATTCTCCGGACTCCTGACAAACCTCGGAAGGGCAGAGCAGGTGATCCGGTACGCCATTGCGGGAATTTTTCTCGTGACCGGCTCGTACCTCATCTCAACCGCATACTTCAGGATCCCGTAGGTGAGAAGGTTCAGGCTCGTACTTTCCTGATCCAAAGGAGTCATATTCATTCGCAGACTGGAACCAGTTTTTTCTTCAGTTTTGTCTCGATACCAAGCTCCATTAGCTCGATTACGTTTATTGCCACCCCTTTTGCTTTGAAGACGCGAAGAGGATCGTTCCGGAAAAAATCTTGATCAGTGTTTGTATTGAACTGGGCTCCGTGTGTCCGGTAACCTATGCCAAATGGTGCAAGAATGTACTCCATCTGCTGGAAGTACAGGAAAACATCCATCGCAGCCTTGGTCGCTCCATCCTCGTGTCCTGAAACGATGACCCCCACGATCTTGCCATCGCTGAGGCCCGGCTTCTTGAGAAGGTAGCGGTTCTGGATACAGTTTGTACGATCGAGAAAGTCCTTGAGCCGGGCCGACAGATTGTTCCAGTTGATTGGCGAGGCAACAATAACTGCCTTTACTGCGATAAGCATTTCGTGAAATGCCGGCATGTCGTCGTGCTGGTTCCGGCACGGGTACGTGCAGGCGGAATCCTACATGCTGTAACAGCACCAGAAGTGCTGGATTTCAAACTTGTTGAGGTTGTAGCGCCGGTAGCTGATCTCCCGTTCCTTCAGGACCTCTTCTGCGAGATCCACCATGAATCCGGTATTGTTCCGGGCATGGCTGCTGCCATTTATCACAAGAATATCGAATGGCTCCCTGTCGTACCTCAGCTTTTCTTTCTCCTGTTTTTCACGGTATTCCCTGCCCGGGCTGCTGCACTGGGGGCATTCTACCGGAGGAGCTTCACCGCGGAAGATAAAACCGCAGAACCTGCATTCCCAGAGCTTACCCGCGGGCGAGCTGATTGGATTCGGTTCCCCGGATACAGTAGTAGACATGCTGCAATCCCTCAATCTCAAGTACCGTGCATCCGGGACAAAGACATCCTTGTTCGTTCTTTATATATCCGCTCTTCCCGGTCGATGCAAGGCAGTACGCAACATCTTCGCCGCAATTGATAAACGTCGGGCACATTCTACAGAGGCAAAGCCCGGCCGCTTCCTTCCTGTCCATCATGGATGACCTCTCCTCTTGTGCAATGATATCCTGTTTTGTAATTAAACCGATGGTTGGTTGATCGGTCCTGTTGTTATCCGATGGACTTGTATCGTAATAATCAGGGAATCCCTTGGTTGCGGTTATGAACACACCCTTTTTCTTATCTGGTGGAAAATTCAGCTCGCCTTAGCTCAGTCGCAGCAGTTGATCAATAAAATCTATATCTGGCAGATAGAAATATCAAAGCGTTTTGCGGCAGATGATGAAAGTTACCCCCACTGATTTCCGTGATGAAGCAGGGTACTGATGCCGCTTTACCTAATTAAAAAGGAAATCCAGGAAGTCCACCGCGTTTTTTGTCCCGAGTTTTCCTTTCATAGCCGCCCGCTCTGAAAACCGGTCAGTCCCGCCTTTGCTTTTCCCTGTCACCGCAAACGGGACCGGGTCCGTCGTATGGGTCTTGATCCGGATCGGTGTCGGGTGATCCGGCAGCACCGCGACCACTCCATCGAATTGCCTGAGGATAGTCCCGACTACCTCGTCGATCCGTTCGATCGCCTTCACTTTTTCTTCAACGCTTCCGAGATGGCCGGCCTCGTCCGGGGCCTCAATGTGGAGGTACAGGAAGTCGAGCCACTTTATCGCTTCGAGCGCGTACCGGGCTTTCGCCGCGTAATCGGTGTCGAGGTAACCGGTGGCGCCCGGGACCCGGATTGTCTCCATTCCTGCACATTTGGCGATGCCGTTGAGAAGATCCACCGCTGAGATCATCCCGCCCGTCTTTCCGTATTTTTCACAAAACGAAGGAAACGCCGGCTTATGCCCTCCGCTCCACGGCCAGATATCCGTTGCCGGAGGTTTGCCGGCCCGGATGCGTGCCTTGTTCACCGGGTGATCGGTAAAGATCTCCCTGCTCTTCTCCATGCACTCCAGAAGCAGGGCTGCGTCTCCGCCTCTCGGCAGGAACCCGTCGATCTTCTGCCCCACGATATCATGAGGCGGGGTCGATTCCGCTCCCTTCCCCTCCGGAAGGACCATGAGGTTGCGGTAGCTGATCCCCGGCCTGAAGAGCAGATCCGGGATCGCCTCAGCAAGGGACGCGAAGAGTGCGGCGCATTCGGCGCTGGTTATGTGCCCCGCAGAAAAATCAGCCATCATCCCGTTCTCTATCGTGACAAGATTGCACCGGTACGCGACATCGCCGGGCCCGAGATCGACTCCCATATTGAGCGCTTCGAGCGGTCCTCTGCCCGTGTAATACTTCTCCGGCGCATACCCGAGGATCGACATGTTCGCGATGTCGCTTCCCGCCTCGAAGTTGTCGGGGATGGTCCGGAGCAGACCGCAGGCACCGTCCCGGGCCATCCGGTCCATGTTCGGGGTCCTGGCGTATTCGAGAGGAGTCTTACTGCCGAGTCCGGGCAACGGCTCGTCCGCCATGCCATCACCGAGGATAACGATATACTTCATGAATTCACCGTTGTTTTGTTATTGTATCGTCAAGGCACGGAGATTCACCGGGTATTCTCCCGCTCTGCGAGCATCGACCTGACCGCAATCCGGACGCTCTCTTTCGAGCCGGTCTGCGGCTTCCACCGGAGCGCTTTGATCTTATCGATCGCGAGCTGCATCTTGGGGACATCCCCGACCCACCCGCGTTCTCCCCCGGTGAACCGGAACTTCGTCCCGGAAAGACGCATCTCTTCCGTCACGATCTCCGCAATACTTTTCACGTCAATCCAGTCTTCCGATCCGATATTGAATGTATTGACCGTGCCACGGGAATGGCCGACGGCAAAGAGCATCGCGGCGATGCACTCGTGGACTTCGAGATAGGATTTTGTCTGTTTCCCGTCGCCAAGGATCTCGAGCCCGGCCGGGTTCTCTTCGAGCTTCCGGATGAAGTCGGTGATGACCCCGTGGCCGCTCCGTTCCCCGATAATATTGGCGAACCGGAAGACCCAGCTCTTCATGCCAAAGGAGTGGCAGTATGCCGAGATCAGCGATTCGCAGGCGAGCTTGCTCGCGCCGTAGACCGAGATCGGTTCGAGCGGGGTGTAGCTCTCGGGTGTCGGGATGACCGACGCGTCGCCATAGACCGTGGAGGTCGAGGTAAAGACTAACTCCGGGACGTTGTGAAGGCGCATGGCTTCGAGGACCCGGTATGTGGCCACGATGTTGTTCTGCATCGTGGGGTCCGGGTTTACCGCGCTCTGCCGGACATCGGGATCCGCAGCAAGGTGGAAGAGCCGGTCTGCGCCCTCGATCGCATCCTGCCAGCCGTTGCCGAGCAGATCTTCCTGGAGGAACCTGACCTTGCAGGAATCGATGTGCCGGGCGATCGTCTCCTTCTTTCCTGCGCAGAGCGAGTCGATTACCAGGACCTCGTTGCCCTGCCCAACGAGAGTGTCAACCAGATGCGAGCCGATAAAGCCGGCCCCTCCTGTCACCACATCAAACATCAGTACCTAATATGTCATCCATGCTATAGGATTACTGCTATGTTTATCGGGATCGATCACGGCACGACCGCCATGCGGTTCGCCGGCGAACAGGATGAATTCAAGCTCCCCCGGGAGGATGCGAAAGGATTTGTCATCGCCGATCTCGCCCGGCTTTCTCCCCTCGACGAGATCGAGGGTGTAGCGGTCTGTTACTCGATGGGAGACAATTTTTCCCGGATCACCGATATCCGGAAGCTGAAAAACCGCGGCCTCGTTAGCCGCGAGGGTGCGGGCAAGCATATCGGGGGCGGGACAAAAGTTTTTGATGAAGTTGCCGCGAGCGGGATCCCCGCGGTCGCAATCCCGGGTATTCACCGGGGCACCCCCACGGATCCGCGCTTCAAAGCGTATTCCCACCAGTCCAGCCCGGAGAAGATCGGGATAGCCTACGAAGCCTGTCACGAGCTCGGGCCGGATATTGTCGTGGCCGATGTCAGTTCGAACACGGTATCGCTGCTCGTCTCATCGGGAAAACTTATCGGTGCATTTGATGCCTGCGTCTTTGCTCCCGGGTTGCTCCATGGGGCTCTCGATGTCGCTGCGATCCGGAAGATCGATGCGGGCGGGTGGACAGCGAACGAAGCCTTCCAGCACGCGGGCGTGAACTTCTCGCTTTCCGAATCGGATCGGATCCCTGCGGTTGCGATGTTTGCCGCGATGGAGTGCGCAGCGCTCCTGATGCTCAACCCCCGCGCGTCCGTGGCCCTTGCGGGCAGTCTTGCTCCGGTAATCGCACCGGATGTGCGCCAGTTTCTGGGAAGGGATGTGGCAGTTTATGACGAATGGTGTGCTTCCCGCGGGCTGGTCAGGATTGCCCGGGATGTCTTCTCCGGATCTAAAAATATTCTGGGACTCGATGTAGATCTCTAGATTTATATCGATTTATCATGTAAGATTATTGGGGATTTTTCTTGAAAGAATTACGCATCCACGGCAGGGGTGGCCAGGGGTCAGTCACCGCCGCCGAACTGATAGCGATCGCAGCATTTGAAGGTGGAGTCTTTGCACAGGCGTTCCCGGCATTCGGTGTCGAGCGGCGCGGGGCACCGGTGCAGGCATTTGTCCGGTTCAACGACAAGAAGATCCGGTTGCGAAGCCAGGTTTATGAGCCGGATTATATCATCGTGCAGGACAGCACCCTGATCAAGGATGTCAACGTCTTCCTTGGCATGAAGAAGGGCGGCATCGTCGTCGTCAATACCGAGAAGGCCGCCAATTACGAAGTCCCGGAAGGAGTGAGACTTATCACTATCGATGCGACATCGATAGCGCTGGAGGCTATCGGGCTTCCCATCACAAATACGTCCCTGATGGGAGCATTTGCGGCAGCCACGGGCGAGATCGCATTCTCCGCGCTGGAGAATGCACTCAACCACCGGTTCCCGAAGGAGCTGGCGGCAAAGAATATCGAGGCCGCACGCATGGCCTACAACACCGTCAAGGGGGCTGCATAATGGCGCTTGCGATCGGATGCCGGGCCCGGCCGGGCAAGGCACGGGATAACCGAACGGGATCGTGGCGCGTATTCAAGCCAATCTTTGACGATGCCAGGTGTTCGAAGTGTGGGATGTGCAGGACCATCTGCTCTGAAGGCTGCGTCACCGAGGATGCAGAGGGAAGGTTCATTCCGGACTACGCGTACTGCAAGGGCTGCGGCATGTGCGCCGCGGAGTGCCCGAAAGATGCGATCGAGATGAAACAGGAGGAGAAGTAATATGATGCAGATGCTCGAGGGATCTCATGCGGTCGCAGAAGCGGTGAAGATGAGCCGCCCGCAGGTGGTCTCCGCATACCCGATTACCCCGCAGACCCACATCGTCGAGGCCCTCGCAGAGATGGTCGCAAACTGCGAGCTCGACGCGGAATACATCACGGTCGAGAATGAACTCTCTGCCCTCTCCTCCTGTGTCGGGGCAAGCGCAGCAGGTTCGAGAACCTACTCTGCAACGACCTCGCAGGGTCTCATGCTCATGGCCGAGGTCGTCTTCAATGCAGCGGGGATGCGTCTTCCGATCATCATGTCGATCGCCAACCGGGCGATGGGTGCACCGCTCTCGATCTGGAACGATATGCAGGACTCGATCTCGCTCCGCGACGCGGGCTGGCTCCAGTTTTACGCCGAGGACAACCAGGAAGCAACCGACCTCCACTACATCGCCTACAAGGTGGCGGAGGATCACACGATCCAGCTCCCGGCTTTCGTCTGTTTCGACGGGTTCATCCTCTCGCACACCTACGAGCCCGTTGACATGCTCACCCAGGAAGAGGTAGACCGCTTCCTCCCGAAGTTCACCCCGCACCAGCGCCTCGACGCCGCCGACCCGATCAGTTTCGGGATGTACGCGACGCCCGAGTATTATCTCGAATTCCGGTACGAGATGGACAAGGCGCTCAAGCAATCGAAAGATGTCATCGCGAAGGCCGGAAAGGAATTCGGCACGATGTTCGGCAGGGACTACAGTGCCCTTGTCGAAGGATACCGGCTCGAGGATGCCGAGACGGTAATCGTGACCATGGGTTCGCTTGGCGGGACGGTCAAGGACGCGATCGATGAGATGCGGGCAGACGGGAAGAAAGTCGGGCAGCTGAAGATCCGGGTCTACCGTCCATTCCCGGCCGAAGAGATCGCAAAGATGCTCTCCCATGTCAAACGCGTGGTCGTGCTCGACAAGAATATCTCAATCGGTTCAAAGGGCGCGGTCGGCCTCGAAGTCCGGGACGCCCTGTACGGATTGAGGATTCCGGTCAGGAACGTCGTGCTTGGCCTCGGAGGCCGCGACGTGAGGAAGAGGAATATCCGGGAGATCGTGACCCAGACCGAGAAGGGGCAGGGAGAACTGTTCTACGGTCTGCGGACGGAGGTGCTTTAGATCATGGCGGAAAAATCGTGCGAACTCTTCGATGCGGGCCACCGGGCCTGCGGCGGGTGCGGTGCTGCCCTCGCGGCTCGGCTCGTGACCAAGGCTGCCGGGACAAATACGATCATCGTCTCATCGACTGGATGCCTGGAGGTCTTCTCGACGCCCTACCCGGAGACCGCGTGGAAGATCCCGTGGATCCACTCCCTGTTCGAGAATGCGGCTGCGGTTGCTTCCGGCATCGAGGCCTCGCTTAAGAAGCAGGGCAGATCCGAGAAAGTGGTGATCATGGCAGGCGACGGTGCGACGTTCGATATCGGGATGATCAGTATCAGCGGCGCATTCGAGCGGGGCCATGACTTCACCTACGTCTGCTACGACAACGAGGCGTACATGAACACCGGGATCCAGCGGTCCGGTGCAACGCCGTACGATGCGAGCACGGCCACCAGCCCGGCCGGCTCCTGCTCGATGGGGAACAAGCGCCCCAAGAAGGACATGCCGCAGATCCTCGCCGCCCACGGTGCGCCGTACGTTGCGACGGCATCGATCGCGTATCCTGCCGATCTCATGCAGAAGATCGAGAAGGCGATCAACACGAAAGGTCCGTGTTACATCCAGCTCCACGCCCCCTGCTGCACCGGCTGGGGATTCGAAGGCGAGCAGACAATCGTCGTGGCGAAGCTCGCTATCGAGACCGGCCTCTGGGTCAATTACGAGATGGTTGACGGAACAGTCACCAAAGTCAAAAAGGTTGTAAGGAAACCGGTTGAAGAGTACCTCAAGACCCAGAAGCGGTTCAGGCACCTCTTCAAGCCGAAGCGACAGGATGCCGAGATTGCCCTCATCCAGGCAATCGCCGATAAAAACGCAGAGAAGTACGGGATCGATATCAAGCTCAGGAAAGAGTAAATCCCAGAATCTTTTTTTAGAGGACCCGGTACAAATCCCAACGTCGTTCATCGTAAAACGAATGGGAGGTGAAAGGAACGGGTGGAACTGTCCCACCGCGTACCAGCAATATTAATACGGGCAGAGTCGATATTAGTAGGAGTTCGGGCTCGTGGTCTAGCTGGTTATAACGTCGCCCTTACACGGCGGAGGTCGCCGGTTCGAATCCGGCCGGGCCCATCGAACCAATTCTTTTTGTGATTCTCTTACCGCGGCAGTTCTTCTGCGTGAACCTCATGTTTCCCGTTCCGGAAAAAATAAAAAACTTAAGCTGATGCCTTAATCTTCACGAGTTTTATCGCGAAGGTAAGGTTCTGTCCTGCAAGGGATGGGTTCTGGTCGAGCGTCACGGTCGAAGATGTGACGTTGACGATCTTTACCAGGCGCTGTAAGCCCGTTGATGGATTGGTGATCTGGTACTGCTCTCCGGCAATCAGGATCTGGTCAGGTGCAAATGATGATCGGTTGACAACCGTGACGAGATCGCTCCGGTACGGGCCATACGCCTGATCTACCGGGATCCTGACCGTCTTCTCGCCATTTACGGCCATACCGATTACGGCATTCTCAAAACCGGGTATGACTGAATGTCTTCCGATAACAAATTCCAGTGGTGTGCCGTTGACATTCTTATCGAAGACCGTCCCGTCATCCAATGTCCCGGTGTAATAGACATCCACCGTGTCCCCCGCTTTTGCCACCGGGGCGCTGAGGATAAAAAACCCGATAATTGCAGCAACAACAACTATTCCGGCTGCAATACCGATCCCGTACATTTTGAATTTTTGTCGGCGAAGGGCCGCCGCCTCTTTCCCTTTGACTTTCTCCGATTTCTTCATGGTATCTGGTATAATTTTTCCGGTATGCTTTAAACAATTGCCTTATCGGCTCTCCACAATTGCACTTTATTTATACATTCACAGCGCAAGTAGTGGTGTTGACTATGGTTGATGAAGTGAAGATCGCTGACATTGCCGGGAAGAAAGTCCAGTGGGATGCGGCGCAGATGCGGAAGATCCAGGAACACCCCTGTTTTTCCGAGAAAGCGTGCCACAATTTTGGCAGGTGCCACATCCCCGTTGCACCAAAATGCAATATCCAGTGTAACTACTGCATCCGCGACTTCGACTGCGTGAACGAGAGTCGTCCCGGTGTCACGACCCGGGTCCTCAATCCCGACGAATCTATGGACATGGTAAAAAAAGTCGTGGAGAAATACAATTACATCAAGGTCGTCGGGATTGCAGGTCCGGGTGACCCGCTTGCAAACGAGGAGACGTTTGAGACTCTCCGCCGCCTTCACGAGGAATACCCGAACGTCATCAAATGCATCAGCACAAATGGCCTGCTCCTTCCCGATAAGATCGACCCGCTCCAGAAATACGATGTTGGGAATATCACCGTCACCCTCAATGCTATAGACCCGGAGATCGGGGCGAAGATCTACCAGTTCGTGGAGTACCAGGGGAAGCGTTACCACGGCCTTGAAGCCGCAAGACTCCTCCTCTCCCAGCAGATGACAGGCATCCAGATGGCCATCGACCGGCACATGATCGTGAAGATCAACACGGTGTACATCCCCGGAATCAACGAGGACCACATCCCGGCCATAGCAAAGAAAATGGGCGAGATGGGTGTCTACACCTTCAACATCATCCCCCTCATATCGCAGTACAAGTTTGCCGATATAGCCCCGCCCACGCAGGAGATGAAGAAGAAAATGCAGGACGAGTGCGGGAAGTACGTCAAGCAGATGCGCCACTGCCAGCGGTGCCGTGCAGACGCGATTGGCAAGCTCGGGCACGATGTCCAGACGTGCATGTACGAGAAGAAAGAATAAAATTATTTTTTTTGTTCTTCAGCGATTTATATTCGCGAACGGGCGAGATGGCCGCTCCAGTGCGCCGCCGGTCCTGATGACCCGGTTCAGTTCATCGATAACCGTCTGAAGAGACGGCGGTATTGCGGAGTCTTCGGCATTCACGGTTTTTCTCCGGTAGGTGATCGAGTAATGTATGAGATCAGCCCCGCTGGGCCGGGCGGTGTAGTTCCCTTCCAGCATGGAGAACTGGGTATTGGTAAACAGTATCGATATCCGGTCGAGATCGGTCTGGTTGAGGGTAATCTCCCGGTTGATCAGCCGGCTCGAAACGACCGCTGCACCGTTATCGAAGAGGACGAGTCGGTCGTCGAACCCGGCTATTCCCCCGGACCGGTGGTAGTCAAGGAGAACTCCGGGTGGAGGGGTTGTTGTTGCCGGAGGTGTCCGGTCTCCAAGACACCCACAGATCAGTCCCGCTGTGACAACGCAGAGAAGGCCCGCTACTATCCATCGCTTAATGGGTATTCCTCCGGATTAATTCTGGTTTCCTGCTCTTCTGCTTACAACTGGAGAACTTCGGATTTCGAGGGTTTTCCTGCGCCCTTCCTCTCCGGAAGAACATCTTCAAGAGCTGCAATCAGCCCGTCAACCTTCTCGTTCGTGAAGGTTTTGCGGAACGTGGCGAGTTCGGCAGCATTCATGATCATGATGCCCTTCTTCTTCATAGGAAGACCGTTATCCCCGACGGGATTGATGTCGATGGCAAGCGACGCCGCACGGTTCTTGGTTGCCGGCAGCCGGATGATCGAGAACCGGGAACCGTTGTCTGCTTGCGTTCCCAGTCGGCCCCTTCTTCGATGAATGCTTTAAGTGTATCCTTAAGGTCCATGAGGAGACTTTTGATTTATATATTAAAAGCCTATTCGTTCTGCCCGCGAAAGTGATATTTCACAGAATCTTCATTGAGCTCCGGCGTCCAGGTATGCACGTTGATCTGCCATATATGGGTTGACGCACAGATCCATTGCAGAGCGCTTATGCCGAATTTAACCCTGAGCCCGGATCAACCGTTTTCCCTCGACCAGTCACTTGGCTGCGGCCAGGTATTCCGGTGGGACCGGATGGAAGACGGATGGTGGTATGGTATTGTCGGGGACCGGGCACTGAAGATCCGTCAGGATGGCAACCGGCTCTCGTTTGAAGGGGCGAACGCAAAGTTCATCCGGCATTACTTCTCCCTGGACATCGATCTGGAAGGCATTGTTACCTCGTTCAATCGCGATCCCTTCATCCATTCGGCGATCGAAAGGTGCAGGGGACTGCGGATAATCCGGCAGCCGAAATGGGAGTGCCTGATCTCCTATACGATAGCAACCAACTCGAATATCCCTACCATCCGGCGCAGGATTGCATCAATAGCCGAACGGTTCGGGAGGGAAATCGCGTTCGAAGACCGGAGCTTCTTCTCGTTCCCGGAACCTGGATCGATCTCCTGCGGGAACGAAGACGGGCTCGCGTGCTGCAAGCTCGGATACCGGCAGCCCTATGTTTTCCGGAACGCATGCGATATTCCGGACCGGGTGGCTTGGGAGGAGAATGTCTCAGCCCTCCCGTACGAGGAAGCCCGGAAGGAGCTTATGAAACGCTCCGGCATCGGGCCGAAAGCTGCTGACTGCATCCTGCTCTTCGCGTTCGAAAAGTACGAATCGTTCCCGGTTGATGTCTGGATCCGCCGGATCATGCAGCAGCATTATCTCCCGGATCTCCCGCTGGCATCGACACTCAGCAGGCGCGAATACGACGCTGTCAGGGAGTTCGGGCGGGAGTATTTCGGCAGCTACTGCGGGTACGCACAGGAGTATCTTTTTGGTGCGAGAGAAGGGTAAAACCTCCAAATGAAAAAATCTGCTCTGGAGAAATCATTTCTTCTCACTGACGCTCCCAGGGCTTCGCCCCACCGCTGTGGCGCCTCCATTGCGATAGTGCCGTAAAAAAATTTCTGAAGTACTACTTTACCTATAGCAGCAATTGCAGAGGCATCGCTAGCGCCCACGCCCCCTCGGGGGCGGGATGGCGCAAGGGGGGGTAACCGACTCCGAAAAAGAAGTTTTCAGCAGAGCCGAAAAACCGGAAAACAGGAGCGGACATAAAAAAATCCTGGAAGTTCCCGGGATTTTTTTTATGTCCCGATGTCCCAGCTCTGCGAGTATTTCTTCTGCTCCTTGGAGAGCTCATCAATGCTGAGCCCGAGCGATGCGAGTTTCATCCGAGCGATATTCTCATCGATCTCGTTCGGAACTTCGTACACCCCGCCCTTGAGTTTTTTGCCGCTCTTTGCGATATACCGGGCAGAGAGTGCCTGGACCGCAAAGCTGAGGTCCATGACCTCGACCGGGTGACCCATTCCCTTGGGGGTTGCGAGGTTGACGAGCCTCCCTTCCGCGAGGACGTGCACGGGCTTTCCTTTCAGGAAGTAAGTGTCGATCCCGTCACGCTTGACGATCTTGTCTGCGTGATCGTTCAGCCAGTCGACATCGATCTCCACATTGAAGTGGCCGGCGTTCGAAAGGATTGCATTCGCCTTCAGTTTTTCGAAGTGCTTCTTGTTTATGACACCGACATTGCCGGTTGTCGTGACAAAGATATCCCCTACTTCGGCTGCCTGGTCCATGCTCATGATCATGAAGCCGTCCATGTGGGCTTCGAGGGCACACCGGGGATCGATCTCGGTGACGATGACTTTTGCCCCAAGGCCGTGAGCCTTCCGGGCGAGCCCGCGTCCGCAGAATCCGTACCCGCCGACAACGAGATACTTCCCGGCGATGAGGACGTTGGTCGTGATCATGATCGAAGAGAGCACACTCTCTCCGGTCCCGTGCACGTTGTCGAAGAAGTGCTTTATCGGGGTGTCGTTCACCGCGACGACCGGGAACTTCAGCTTCCCTTCCGTCTCCATGGCCCGGAGCCGGTGGATGCCGGTTGTTGTCTCTTCGCAGCCGCCGATAACGTTCTTCAAGAGTTCGCGGCGCTTGGTGTGGAGGTAGTGGATGAGGTCCATGCCGTCATCGATGGTGATGACGGGCTTCGCATCGAGGACCGCATCGATCGCCGCGTAGTACTCCTCGGCCGTGCACCCGCGCTTGGCGTAGCAGTGGATGTTCTTCATCGTGCCCAGCGCTTCCGCGACATCGTCCTGAGTGGAAAGCGGGTTGCAGCCGGTGATGTGGACGGTCGCCCCCCCGGCAGCGAGGGTGGAGACGAGGTTTGCGGTCTTGGCCTCTACATGGAGCGCCATGCCGATGGTCATCCCCGCGAACGGTTTCTCTTTCTCAAACTGTTTCCTGATGGCAGCCAGTACCGGCATATACTGCGCCGCCCATTCTATCTTCAGCATTCCTGTGCTCATAAAAATCCCCGCTGGAATCGGAGCGGGAACGCCCCGCCCCTGAATTGCGTCTATCCTATCAGTACGCACGGCAAGTTACATAAAAACTCCGTGGATTTTATCTCCTGTCATCCGGTGGTGGTGGAGTTGCAGGGAGCAAATATAGATAGCGGTAGCCCGCCAACGTTTTTTCCAGAATGGTGCTGACACGGCGGATCATCCCCTGCCTCGATCTCAAGGAAGGCCGGGTAGTCAAGGGTACTAACTTCCTCGGCCTCCGGGATGCCGGCGACCCGGTCGAGCTCGCGGAGCGGTACAATGTGCAGGGCGCTGACGAAGTGGTATTCCTCGACATAACCGCCTCGAAAGAGAACCGGGGGATCATCGTCGAGCTCATCAAGCGAGCCGCCGACCAGCTCTTCCTTCCGCTGACGGTTGGCGGAGGGATCCGGTCGCTTGTCGATATCCAGCAGATCCTCAGAGCAGGGGCTGACAAGGTGAGCATGAACACGAGCGCCGTGCAGGATCCGACGCTCATCACGCGAGGGGCGGAGTTCTTCGGTACCCAGTGCATCGTCGTCGCAATGGACGTCCGCCGGAATTTCTCACCGAACCCGGATGCAGTTCCCGTGAAGCTCGATACCGGGGAGACGTGCTGGTACGAGGTCGTCGTCTACGGCGGCAGCAAGCCGACAGGCATCGACGCGGTCTGCTGGGCGCGGGAAGCGGAGGAACGGGGGGCCGGGGAGATCCTCCTCACCAGCATGGAGACCGACGGGACCAAGAGCGGGTTTGACGTCGCGATCACATCGGCAATCTCTGACGCGGCCGGGATCCCGGTCATAGCCAGCGGCGGCGTCGGGACGCTCGAACACTTCTATGACGGTTTTACCCGGGGAAAAGCGGACGCCTGTCTCGCGGCAAGCGTCTTCCACTACGGGGAGTTCACCGTCCGGGATGTAAAAAAATATCTCAGGGAGCGGGATATCCCGGTACGGCTCTGAGATCGAGTTCGAACGCCGCGACCGGGTGTTCGAGCTCGAAGGCGTTCAGCACAGCCGGGTGAATCTCGCCAAACACCCCGACTTTTTTCCCGCCGGCGAATATATCCCCGCGCCGGCCTTCGATGAATGCATTGTCGGTTGATTCTTTCACGCAGTACTCGATCGAGAGTTCGTGGAGCATCGCGTCCATGAACGCGTACGCCTCCGAGAAGTCTGCGCCCGGGTGCATGCTGATCCCGGCCGCCTTCTGGTACGTGACGCAGTTGTCGATGACGTCCCCGACCGTGAAGAGCCTCTGCGGCAGTTCGCGGTGCCGGTTCATCGAGAGGAACTCCATGAGGAGCGGGACGAGCTCGGTCCGGACAACGGTGTTGTCAACGGTGATCGGGTGCATGACCCGGAGCACTCCTGCATTCTCCGCCCGGCGCATCTTCCCGTACAGGGTCGCCTCGCTTGTGAGCGTGAACGGCATAACTTCGAGGAAACCGAGGCCGCAGAAGATGTCCCGGGTGATCCGGGCAAGTTCCTGGACTGGGTGGGGCTTCCCCACCGTGAACGTCTCGGGAGGCAGGTCACTGATCCTCTCGTACCCGTACGCGATGGCCACGTCTTCAAATGTGTCCCAGTCGTGCATGATGTCGGCACGGTAGCAGGGAACGAGCACCTTCACCGAATCCGGGCCTTCGGGCCGGGCACCGAAGCGCATCTTTTCGAGGTGGGCCGCCATCTCCGCGGAGCTCAGGTGAATGCCAAGGAGTTTGTTGCACTCCTGCACGCTGACGGTCCGCTCGGCAGGAGCGAGTGTCGGGGTCTGCACGCCGTTGATGGTGACACTCTCGATCGTTGCCCCGGCCTCCGCCATCGCGGTGCAGATGATGTTGACCGCTACGGAAACGGCTTTCTTGTCAGTACCCGTGGTGTCGAGGAGGATGTTCTTCGTCTCCATCGTCACCCGAGTCCGCTCGCCGTTGGTGATCGGCGGGAAGGAGAGGACGTGATCCTCGTCGTCCACGATGAGCGGGAAGCGGTCGAAGTTGCGGACGAGCTTCGCGTAGTCCCTGCCCTTCGGGTGCTTCTCGAGGATCTCGTCCATGGTTATCTCTTCGGCCAAGTCCAGCGGGACGAACTTCCGGTCCCTTGGAGACGCAATGTAGTGGAACGGGGGCTTGACCGTATCGAGGTCATGGATGCCGATCGCGACCTTGCTCCTGCCCCGGCCGACCGCCCAGTGGAGCGACTCCTGGAGGGACATGATGCTCTGGATCGATTCGTCATCGAACGTCACCCCACGGATGACCGCGGCCCCGAGAACCGGGCGGATTGCGCCGAGCGCCGAGTCGATTGTGAACGTGATCCCTGACGGCTTTACCGGGTAGACGGGTAGACCGGTCTCAATCCCGAGGAAGCCCCGCATCGCCCGGGCTACTCCTTCGGGAGAGAAGAGGTCCGGCCGGTCCGGGAAGAACTCAACGTCCGTGTGGTTCTCTTCCATCCGCTCGACATCGGAGCCGATCAGCGGGACCATTTCGAGGATCGTCTTCCGGTCGGACCGGGTCAGACGCTCAAGATATTTGTCGGGAAGGGTGATGACTGCCATTTCAGAGTTCTCCCTTCGACTGGCGCAGGGCCGGTGTCTCGCGTAGGAATGCGACATCGCTGTGGTGCAGCTGCCGGAGATCCTTGAGGCCCAGCCTGAGCATCGCGATCCGGCTGACGCCGAGGCCCCACGCGAGGACCGGGTACTGGATCCCGAGCGGTGCAGTGACTTCCTCACGGAAGATTCCGGCACCGCCCATCTCGATCCATCCGATGCCTTCGACATAGACTTCAGCGTCAAGGCTCGGCTCGGTGTACGGGTAGTACGAAGGCTTGAACCGGACGCCTTCGAAGCCCATCCGGTGATAGAACTCCCGGAGGATCCCGAGCAGGTTCCCGAAGTTGACGTCCTTGTCCATCACGATCCCTTCGAGCTGTTCGAATTCGGCGAGGTGGGTCGTGTCGATCGTCTCGCGCCGGTACACCCGGCCGATGCAGAACGCCTTGACCGGGGGGTTCGGGTTGTTTGCCAGGTGCTGGATCGAGACACTGGTCGTGTGGGTCCGGAGCACGCACTGCTCCGCCTTCTCCTCCTTCCAGATCCCACCCCACCCGGTTGAGGAGGTCTCGCCACCGGATTCATGCATTGCCTTCACGCGCTCGTACCATTCGGGAAGCGGGAGCTTCTCGTTCAGGTAGAACGTGTCCTGCATCTCCCGGGCCGGGTGGTCCTGCGGCTGGAAGAGGGCATCGAAGTTCCAGAATGACTGCTGGACGATCCCGCCGTAGAGTTCGGTGAACCCCATGTCGAGAAGGATCTCCCGCATCTCAGTGATGATCCGCTGGTAGGGATGGATCTTGCCGGGGAATGCCTTCTTCGGGAGTTTTCCGATATCGTATTTTCTCAAATTAAGGTTCTTCCAGTCGCCGGAGATGATCTGTTCCCGGGTGAGCGTCCCGTGCTCTTCCCGGAGATCGAGGCCCTGCTCTACTGCAAGCTTCCCCGCGTTTGTGATCGTGATCTGGTACCGGACCGTTTCGGTCTCCTGAACGAGGCCGCGTTTGATGAGATCCTTTACCCGCTGTCCGCCTTCGCGTGGATTCCTGAGCGCGATCTCATCCTCGCTCGTGGAAGCGCCCGCAACTTTGGTCACGTTCCCGTCCGTGACCGTGACGAGCCCTTTCTTCCGGAGCTGGCCGAAGCCGATCCGGAACGCCGCGTGCTTCTGGAGCTCCGTAAGCATCGTCCCGGATCCGATTATCGCCATGAGCTGGGTCTCGGGAAGACCCTGCCCGGAATATTTTTTTCCTTCGTCAGTATAGACAAAATTCTTCTCAACGATACGCTCGATCGTCGCAAGCCCGTTGTCCATGGCAAGATGCGCCCACTGGACGACCGCATCGGTGGTCGCATCCAAGTGGTGTGCGAGGTGCAGCGCATCGGTGTTCTTCTCCCGCGCAAGCATCGCGAGAAGCCGCTTCTCGTTTTGTGTCAGTTCCGCCATATCAAGCCTCGTTCTTCTCCTCTGCCGCGTCCATCTTCTCCCGGAAATCCTTCAGGAACAGGATGACCCGCTCCGCCGTATCCTTCTTGCACTGGCCGCAGGTGATCTCGCCTGCCGTGCACTTCCTGCGGATCTCCGCAAGATCTGCATCATCGGTCACCATGTGGAAGAGGTTGAGGAGGTAGAGCGAGCACTTGTCCGGCTCGCCGCCGCTCCGCTTCTGCTCTTCGAGCGTCATCCTCCCGCCCGTGATCCCGCTCATCATCTTCTTCCGGACAACTGCCTCGGTCTCGTAGAATGAAATGATGCTCTCGGGAATGGAACTCGACATCTTCCCGCCGGTCAGGCCCGGCATGAAGATGTGGTAGGTGGACGACGGAGTGACAAACCCGTACCCCCCGTGCGCACGCTCGATATCCCGGATCTTCGTGCTCACATCCGCGTAACCGGCTCCCTTGATGTCCACATGCCCCTCGTATTTTTTCGCGTGCGGGAATGCCTGCTTCACCGCATCGAGCGCCTTCTCCGGCGCATTCTTTGACCGGACGCTGATGTACCCGTCCCGCTCCTCGACCGTGAACATCCGGAGCTTGTGGGCTACTCCCCGGGTGAGCCGGATGTGGGGGTCCTGGTCGATCCCGACCGGGACGAGCGTGGGCGCCGGCTCGCGGTCGATCTGCGGGTAGAGGATGTCCGCGACCTGCGTGATGACGCTGTCCGCGTGGGCGAGATCGGTCTCGGGGCCGAAACCATAGATCGCCGTGAGCTCCGAGAAGTTGACCTTGGTTGCAGCCTCGAAGGCGAGATCCTTGAGCCGGTCGTTTTTGCTCTGGAAATAGGTCTGCCCTTCAAAGCCGAGCGCGTAGAGGCAGGCGAGGTACTCGCGCCCGTACTCCCTGCACTTCTCCCACGACATCCCCCGGACCGCATGGGCCTCTCGGTCGGCAATCGTCACGTACCCGTTCCCGCCCTGCTGCACGTGCCAGACGACCTCTTTCATCACCATCAGGTGGCCGAGGTGCGGGTGGCCGCTCGGCATGAAACCGGTGAGGATGTGGAAGGGTGTCTTGTTCCGGATCGCGCCCGCGATTGCGGGATAGTCGCGGTGGCCGAGAACAATATTCCGGCGCATGAAGTACGGGACTTCGGGAAGTTCCTGAACGACCGGGGCTATCGGGTCGATGCCAAAATTGGAAAAGGTCTTCTCGATATCTACTGACGGGGTGCTTGACCAGGGGTTGATCTGCGGTTCCTGCATGATCTGCTCACAGCTTTATTCGCGCAAATTCGATGAACTGAATGCCGGAGGAATGTACGCATCCAAACAACATCTTCTTTTTGACGCTGTGCGCCATCCGAACGGACCTCGAAATGACACTCATGGGAAGGGCGGTCTCTTTCTCCACTGCGTGCACAAGCATGTCTGAGTGGACATTCTTGCCGCAGTACACCCGGAAGTGGTGACCGAACTTGTAACCCGTCCGCGGAGTAAAGTCGTGGGACCTGAGTTCGGTGTACACCTTGTCCTTCCCGGTGAGTTCTCTGTCCGCCTCGCTCGCAAGTGCCGAATATTCCGGCAGGCCGAGGCTCTTGCTCCCCTTCTCAAGGTTGAGGAGATCTTTTGCCATGAGGTAGAAGAGTTCGACCGGTGAGAGCATAAGCCGCTCGTCATCGAGCCGTTTACCGAACCCGGCCGCCTCGAGATCGGAGCCGGGTTTTGCCCGGACCATCGCGGATTTCCCGACAAGCATCGCGGTGTGCCGGGAGATCCCGGGCGCCGTCCTGCCGGAATCGGCAAGCTTCTGGAGCTTGATCTCGTAGAAGGTCAACTCCTCTTCGTCATCGACGACCGCGAGGACGTACTGCTTGCGCATGTTGCGGGAGGCAACGACCTCTTCGATCAATTTCTCGAACCGTATGGGATCGCGTTCCGAAAGAACCCGGACGAGATAGAACGACTCTCCCGTTCCGGGTTTCTCACCCCGCCGGAATACCCGGAAATCGTGCGGGCCGGTCTGGACCGCGTACCCCCGCTCCCGGAGATCGCGGTACACGAGAAAACTCCGCAGGAAATTCGGCTGATCGGCAAATTCCGAAAAGAGCGTATCGAAGCTGTACTCGTCCACTTCGATCTTCTGCCGGTGCAGGAGATACAGCGCTTCCTGGGGGGCGAGCCGGATCCCGCCGGCTTCGGGCCGGCCATACCCACTCTGTTCGTAGAGTGTGCGCCCGTCCCTGCCCAGCCTTACTGTGGTCCCGTCGAATGTTGCCTTCACTGCCGGATCTATTGGGAGTACGGGATTATAATGGCGCGGGAGACGTCCCCGGTATTCCGGTGTAAATTTTCTGCGACCGGGGATATCTGCATTTTGAAATACTTAAGAAATTGCAGAAATCCTTATGAATTACCATTTGAGTAAACACTGAGTTTAATCGGGAAAAAGAACCCCATTATTGGTTAGATTGTATCATATAAGTATTTTTTTATTGCACGTCCCCGCGAATGAGATCATTCCGGTTTTAGAGATACTAAAGGATATACATCGAAGATGCCGGAATTGTTTTTTGGCCCATCTCGCGGCGGAAAAATAATGACACGTGGTACCGACGACCCCGGATGCCGACAAGGGCATGTGGTAAATCTTGCGGGATTTCTTGCGAGATCTACGGTGAACGGACCCGGTACCCGGGCGGTTATCTGGGTACAGGGTTGTCCGCTCCGGTGCAGCGGGTGCTTCAATCCTGAGTTCCAGTCATTTTCCGGCCTCGATTTCGTAACGGTTGACGAAGTTTTCGAAAGAATCCTCGCAGCCCGGCCTGTTGACGGGGTTACCTTTTCCGGCGGAGAACCGTTTGCACAGGCAGCAGCCCTCGCTGCCCTCGGTGAGCGGCTGAGAGAGACGGGGCTTTTAATTCTCACGTTCACCGGATTTTCTTACAAAGAAATCCTGGAAAAGAACCGTCGTTCATGGCAGCAACTCCTTGCGGTCACCGACCTTCTTATCGCAGGTCCCTATGTTCCTGCCTTTCGTTGCAGCGATGATTCGCTGATCGCATCCTCGAACCAGACGATTGCCGACCTCACCGGACAAATTCCCGTGCCGGGCCGCTCGCTTCCCCGGAGAATGGGAAAACTCGTAGAGTTCACGATCAGACCGGACGGGAGGATTCTTGTTTCCGGGTTTCCCGACTCCGGGCTAGTCCGGAATCTTGCGTCGCGATGCGGAGGAGGATAAACTGTCGCATTTCAGCAGGATCCGGACAACATTCAGGCACAGGGAACTTCTTCTCCGGTGCCTGCAGGACATGGGCCTCGACGTCGAGACCGATACACTATCAAAGGCCACCATGGCCAGCATACCGCGAATATTGCGGTAAGGAAGACCCGCGGGTATGGCATAGGGTTTGTAAAGAACAATGATGGCACGTACGACATGATCGCCGACTGGTGGGGCGTGACCGGTATCGGCCAGAAAAAAATTGCCCGGGAACTGAAACAGCAGGCTGACCTGATCCAGCAGGAATACGCGAAGAAGATGGTGCTCGAACAGACGGCAAGAGACGGGTTTGAAGTAGTATCGCAGACTGCTGACGCTGACGGGACAATTAGGATTGTTGTACGGAGGTGGTCGTAAAGTGGATGAGACAGAGCCGGATTTTTCCCGGAAACTGAACATCTCGCTTCGGGCCCGGGAAACTCTTGTGATTGTCGTGACCCCGGAAGAGGAGCGGGTGTTGATCCAAATCAAAGATGTTTGCGAGAGATGGGAACCTGTGAGACAATGCCTTGGCTGGGACAGCGTGGAAGGCTTTATCGTTGTTGCAGGGAACAAAAATTTTCTTACACCGATACGTGATCCCCTGGCAGCCCTTGATGAAGTCACGAAGAGCGATGAGAATGCAGTGATTGTCCTCAAAGACTTCCACGAGTTCTGGAACAACCCGCAGGTGAAGCGCAAGATCCGGAATTTTTCCCAGAAATTCCGGTACAACTGGCGGACGCTTGTCATCATCACCCCGTTTGCAAAAATCCCCGCTGAGATTCGCGACGAAGCGGTGATCATCCATTTTCCTCCGCCAACCATGGCGGAGCTCTCGCAGGATCTCGATCTGCTTCTCTCGACAAGTGGAATTGTGAGCACCCTTTCAAAGACCGGGAGAGAGAAACTGATTCAGGCAGCGCTCGGTACGACGCTGAATCAGGCCCGCCGCTCGTTCTCAAAAGCTATCGTGACCCGCGGAACACTCGATGACCGGGATATCGACGTTATCATCGCGGACAAGAAAGATATCCTCAGCCAGTCGGATGCGCTCGAGTTCTACAGTCTCACGGAAAATCCTGAGGATGTCGGGGGGCTTGCAGTTTTAAAAGACTGGCTCCGGCTTCGTGAACGTGCATTCACCCGGGAGGTGCAGGACTACGGCCTCCCAGCACCGAAAGGGATTGCCCTCATCGGTATTCCGGGTACCGGGAAAAGCCTGACCGCAAAGATGATTGCCGACCTCTGGCAGCTCCCGCTCCTCCGGCTCGATGTCGGCGCACTCTTCGGGAGTCTTTTTGGCGAGTCCGAGGAACGCACCCGCCGGGCGCTCTCTCTTGCCGAGACGATTGCGCCCTGCATCCTCTGGATAGACGAGATCGAGAAGGCGTTTGCGTTCGGGAGCGGCGATGCCGGGACGAGCCAGCGGGTCTTTGCCCACCTCCTGACCCGGACGCAGGACAAGACAGCCCCCTGCTTGTGGCCACGGTAAACAACATCTCGGCTCTTCCCCCGGAACTTCTCCGGAAAGGACGGTTCGACGAGATATTCTTCCTCGACCTCCCGGCTTGCCTTCCTGAGTGAAGGTTACGTCGGCGCGGAGATTGAGCAGATTGTTATCGACGCGATGTATCTCGCGTTCAACGAGAATATGCGGAGGGCAACGACCGAGGACATCGAGAGCTGCATCAGGAAGCAGGTCCCCCTCTCGGTCTCCCAGCGCGAGCCGGTCGCGGCACTCCGGGCATGGCTCGGGGAAGGACGAGCTGTCTCCGCATCAGCGGTTGTGCAGCCCGGGCGCACCGTGGAAAAGACGACACCTCTCGAAAAATTTGAGCCGGTTCGCCCGTGAGCATTGTGCAGGCACCGGCCCGGTCCGGCAACTGAAACCTTCCGCGACGAAGTGCTCTCCCGCGAGACCAGATCCCTCGATCCGCTTGCCCTTGAATGTGGTTATATCCCGGCCGATCTTCTCGCGCGGGCGCTGTTTCTTTTTGTAACAGGCCAGTATCAGCGTTATCGTGCCCTTGACTCACTTCTCGATCGTCCGCTGCTTGCCCGGGGATATGCAGCTGCCAGCGATGCAGCCCGGGGACGGAGCCGGGATCACGCTCGGAAAACCGGCCAGTACGCGTGTTGATGGCGATTCTCGGTACATGTCCCGTGAACGCCGAACCGGTGTGGTCCGATGAGGAATGGGAGATCCTGATCGCAGGCCTGGTTCGTGACAAACGCCGGGATGATCTCTGGCGTTTGGTCTTCTCTGCTCTATTGGCAGAGGCGATAACCGGAATCCATGCCCTGCAATCTTCCGGGTGGACTCCTCCTCCCGGAGAGGAGATCCTGTGGGAGGAGCTCTGCTCATCGCTCCCGGCATCACGTGAGTATCCGCTCCCGCCTGATGAGCCACTCATGACGATTTCCGCGGATGAGGGTAAGACGCTGCGGCTGGTTTTTTCCCTGAATGGTTCGCTTTTTGCACGGGCACGAGCCATGGATTTGTTCACATGTGGCAGGCCGGGTCCTGCCGATCTCTCCACACCTTCAACACCCGCGGAGCGGTGACACCGCTTTCCATCACACCGGACAATTATCACCTTCTTTTCGGGACGGAAGATAGTTTGACCTGCTGCCGGGACAGAGAATCCGGATCTCTGATATGGGATTACCGCAGCGAAGGCAAGACACCATCCGATTTCGCACTCTCCCCTGGATGGTTCATTTATTCTTTCGATCGACGCACCCGGTGGTGTTTCAATGATTTCTGTCCGGGATGGAAAGTGCGAAAGACGAATCCGGGAAAAATCCTGTCCTGCTGCCTCACTTGCAATCTCATCGGACAATCAGACAATTGCGATCGCCAGTGAGGATGGTTCCCTGGGCACATGCCGGATATCATCGCCATCCGGGCTTCGCACCATCAGGGAACCCGGTGATAAAATCCGCAATGTTACCTTGGATCCTTCCGGAAAAGAGAGCCTCATCATCTTCCAACGGTCTCATCCGGCAATCTTCGATCCGCAATCGAGAGAATGGAAAAAGGCCTTCACCGGTCTCTCCGGAAATGTCACCTGCTTCACAATTGCTCCCGGCGGTTCGTGCTTTGCAGCCGCGGGTGATGACGGGATGCTGCGGATCTGGCGACGGGACCGGCACGTCCCGGTCCTGACGATACCCCTCTACCACCGGCACATGAGCTGTGCGGAATTTTCGCAAGACGCAAGACTGCTTGTCGCTGGGTTCGATGACGGGACGATCCGTGTTATCGTTCCCGAAGATAAAAATTTCGGGAAGGAGTGGAAAGCGCACGGTCGTGCAGTCTCATCCATCGCAATCTCCCCGGAAGGAAACCAGCTGCTCAGCACCAGGTGGGACGGGTATGTCAGGCTTTGGAATATCCCGGGCCGTGAACTCGTCCGGACCCTTTCCCGGCAGTCCGGTGCAGTAACCGGCATCTCCCTCATCGAAGACACCGGCCTTGTTATCGCCGGGTATTCGGACGGGACCGTCCGGCAGTTTGATCGGGAGGGAAACTTGATCCGGCCGGTCGATGTGTACACCCCGGAGGTGATCGGGGTGGCAGCGAATCGCGAGGGCTCCCTTCTTGCCTGTGCGGGGAAGGACAGTACCCGCAGGATCTGGAGCCCGGCTGACGGCGGGCTCATCTCCAGCTGCGAAGGTTTTCCCACGACAATGCGGTGCCTTGCATTTCTCCCGGGGAGAGATATTCTTGCAGCCGGGGGCTGGGACGGGAAGATCCGGCTCTGGGAGATGCCAGCCGGCCGGCTAATACGCACGTTCGCAGGCCACACCAGCTACGTTACCTGCATTGCTGTTTCACCGGATGGTTCCATGATTGCGCCCGGCAGCAATGACGGAATGGTCCGGCTCTGGGACGTAGAGGTGGAAAGACACAAAGCCCGTATCGTGATTAGCGAAGATAAGGGGGAGGTCAGCGCTCTTGCCCTGGATCCAGCCGGAACAAATCTTGCAGTCGCGGGAAAAGACGGGAGTATCCGGTTCTACCGTTCCGCTGATGGCAGGCCGGGGGGGTCAGTTGAAGCGTTCCCCGGAACAATCCGCTCGCGTTCATCCGCGACGGCCGGCTTCTTCTCGCTGGGTACGATTCCGGACGGCTGGCGTATATCTCCTGTGCGGAAAAGACGATTCTCCACTCTTTTCCGGCCCACAGCGCGGCGATTACCGGGATCGCGCTCTTCTCCAATGGGGAGAGCATGGTGACGGGAGGACGCGATGGGCTCATCCGGATCCGGTCGCTGCCATGGACAAAACCGCTCGCCGGATCAACCATGATGGATCTCGAGCGGGTCTCCGGTACGAGCGCACAGCCGTGCAGGGGGAGAATAAACGCCGGTGGACACTCCTGTGTTCCCTTCTTGCAAAAAAGTTCAGGAATGAGATCGAGATCTGTGCCGGTGGGACGGATGCCGGCTTGTACGACATCGAGATTGCGGGGTGAACAATGCCGGAACGACCAGGACAGGAAATCAGTGAGACGTGGCTTGGTGTCGATTTTGGCACGAACCATACCACAGTCGCCTCTTCAGATGCCCGGATCGACCGGGGGAAACCGGCCCGGATACTCGCGTTTCCCGGCTGTTCGAGGTTTGTCGCGACCCCGGGGGATACTGTACCGATCATCCCCTCGCAGATCCATTACAGGGCTGACGGATCTATCCTCATCGGTGATGAAGTGGATGCCGGCGACCATCATGACGATCCGTCAACGGCGAGGTGGATGAGGCACTATGTTGCCGGCAACAGCGGTGTACTTTTTCCCGCGGGAGACGGCCGGTAGATCGGGTACGATCAGGCAGGCAAGGATTTTCTTGCAGGAATTCTCTCTGCCTCCTGTGGCAAACTGGATCCGGGGGCCGTTCCGGTGATTTTTACTATCCACCCGGAAGCACCGGCACGCTACACCGTATGGCTCGGGGAGCTTGCGGAGTCGGCAGGTTTCAGGACGTTTGGGATGATCGACGAACCGAGCGCGGTTGCAGCGGGTTATGAGATCCCGGTCAGTGCCGGCCTCCCATTTTTGATCATCGATTTTGCAAACACCGCAATCGACATCCTTGTAGTTGTACCCGAATACGATTCCGGGAAAATCCCCGGTTCCGGTCCCGGATTCCCGGAAGATCCGCGGAAAATTTCTGCGGGACGGGGATCGATGCCATACTTGCCCGGTACCTGCTGGAGGGCCAGCGTCTGCATCCCGGAGATTCCCGGGTGAAACGAATCTTCGGTATGCTCGTCCGTGAATCCGGGCGGGCCCGGGAACAGCTTGCCGACGGTAAGGATGCACGGGTGCAGTGCAGGGACCCGGTCTCCGTGAGGTAAAAGGCCGGCTCGAACCGGCAGATATCCGGGAAATTTTCGCAGTCAACGAAGTTCCCCTGCTCATGAACCTTACAATTGACCGCGCGCTATCAGCCGCACAGCTTCACGGTATCGATCTCGCCACCCGGTAGTCCTCCTGACCGGGGAAATTTCGGTACTTTCTGCTGTCCAGGAGATCGTGCTGGCCCGGTTCGCAGGTCTCCCGGTGCTGGGCGATCATCCTCTTGACGCTGCAGCGCGGGGAGCAGCTGCCTTCCGTCCCCCGGAGGAAACCCGCATCCGCTACGATTACGTGGTCCGGTACTGGGCCCCTCTCGCACGGGAACACCGGTACCATTTCCTTGTCCGGAACGGGACGCGGTACCCGAGTTCCGGACAGATCGCACGGTTTACGATAAGCGCCGCGTACGATGGCCTGACCCATCTCGGGGTTCCCCTGTACCGGATCGGCGATGGTGAGCGGGTTGCCGGGCATGGCATCGAGTTTGTCGGTGCACCCGATGGAGGAATGCGCATCACCGGTCCTCCCCCGGATGCCGATGTATCGCATCAGCCTGTCCGGGTGAACAGCTTGCAACCGGTTTATCTTGTTGCGCCACCGCCGGCACGCAAGAGCGAGCCCCGGTTTGAGCTTACGTTTACCATCGACCGCTTCCGGTACTTCTGCATGAGCGCAAAGGACGTAACAACCGGGACTATCGTGAAAAAAGATGAGCGGATCTTCGGACTGGGCTGAAAAAGGAGTGAACAACTATGGAAATGCATGAAGCAGAAATTACCATCGATAAGGAAGGAAGAGTGCAGGAAAAAGTAAAGGCAGGGCACGGACAGGACTGCCTGTCCCTGACAAAAAATCTCGAGAATGCGCTTGGTGAAGTACAGGACCGGGAATTCCTGCCGGAGTATTGCGAGCTTTTGGAAAACCAGCACCAGAACATAACCGTAAGATAAGCGGATAGGATAAAGCCGGGAGATTTTTATCCGGCGAGTTCCCGGACTTTTGCAATATTCCCGACATCGTCCCGGCGCTCATCGATCGGCGTCTCGCATATCAGCGGCACGTTCCTGAAGACCGGGTGGTGAAGGATGCGCCGGAACCCGTCCTCACCGATAAAACCCATGCCGATATGCTCGTGCCGGTCGAGTCCGCTGTTCCGGTCGCCTTTGGTGTCGTTCAGGTGTACGACTTTCAACCGCTCGATCCCGATGAGCTCATCGAACTGCCGGAGGGTTTCTGCGATGCCGTCTTCGGTCCGCATCTCGTAACCCGCAGCGAATGTATGGCAGGTGTCGAGGCAGACCCCGCTCCTCTCCCTGGCATCGATGCCATCCATGATCCCCCGGATATGTTCGAAGCTGCTGCCGACACTGTTCTTCTCCCCGGCTGTGTTCTCGAGGATGAGCATCACGGAATTATCGGACGCATCAAAGGCTTCGTTGATCGCCTTGATCACCCGCTTCCTCCCGCCCGCGATACCGTCGCCGAGGTGATGTCCCAGGTGGGTGACCAGGTACCGGATTCCGAGCCGCTCGCACCGGTCGAGTTCGGACTTGAGCGTGGCCACCGATTTTTTGTAATTATCCGGGTTCGGGGACGCAAGGTTCGGGAGGTATGGCATGTGATCCACCGGGATTAAATCAGTGGATGCGATCTTCTCCCGGAATTTTGTCGCGGTCTCCTCAGAAAGTGGCGCAAAATTCCATCCCCGCGGGTTTCGCGAGAACATCTGGAAAGCGTCGCACCCGCGTTCCTGAGCCCGGTCGACCGCAAGATCGAGCGATCCGGCTATCGATACGTGGACTCCGACCTTTACCATCCGATCGCGCTCCCGGGCATTCGCTTCATAGTACCAACTAGGGGTTCCGGTGATATTAGGAATTATTGGTTGTATCCTGCAGTATCTGCGGGCAAAGATCTGCGCAAAAAGATCTTTCCAAAATCCCTGGATATGCCCGCCGGGAAAAAAGAAAAAATTACTGTTTTCCTGAGATGAACAGGAGCCCGGCAATCGCAAGCGCTCCTGCTGCAACGAACGGAAGAGCTGCTGTCTTTGGCGTTGTGGTGCCGGGGGTGACAGGTACCGTGGTTGAAACGGCGGTTGTACCAGCGGTCGATACCGGGACAATAGTTGTCAGGGCCTCATCCGGCCGGGTGATTGTTGCGGTCCGGAGATTCTTCTGGTCGTACCCGATCGGAGGCACGACACTGACAATGTACACAGAGACCGGCTGGACACCGTCGACCATTCCTGCGGTAGCCTGCGGGCACGAGCTGCTGAGTGCCTGCCCCTTCACGAACTTCACCGTGACGCTCGATCCGTCGTTCCGTGCATTGTAGAAGAACGACTGGCCGGGGTCCAGGGTTTTCTCAAAAACGTTCTTCCCGGAGCTGAAGACCACAACATCGGAAGATTTTGCCGTGCGCGTTGTCCCGGTACACTGCGTGCAGTCGGGAGTGGCATTCAGCCCGAGCCCGTAGTTGCCCACAAGCGGGGTCGGGATCATTGACGGGTCGCCCACGATGTCGGTGACAAATGCCTCGTTCGGGCGGGAGCCGTACAGTTTCGCAAGGGTTATCCATGTCTCGCCGGCGCCGCCGATGCTGATCGCCACGATCGGATCACCGGGCTTGAAAACCGTAAGCGCTGCCGCGTCAGGGACCGTGCCGGTGAGCACCGAGACACTCATGGGCGTGTACGTGCAGACCGGCGCCTTGCCACCGGTTTCGAAATCGCACCCGTACTGCTGGGGGTTGTTGATTGAAAGCGTGTTTTTGCTCTCGCTCACGGTAGCAACGGTTCCCTGCACCGTCACCTGCTGGACAACAGCTCCGGCTGCCGTGATCGTGAGACACAGGCAAAGAATTGAAACAAGGGCAAGAATGGAAAACGATCGCGTCATGGAATGGCTCCTCCGGAATGTTCCGGTTGCTCTCCTTTTTGATGCAGGAAAATAAAAAGACCGGCTAACAAAATCCTGCAACCGTGTCCGCTTACCTTACAGGCCGGATGATCTGTTTTTGTCCTTCCGGTTCCAATACGGATGCATGCAGGTGACATTCCTCGGCACCAACGGATGGTACGACACCGCGACAGGAAACACGTGCTCGGTCCTTGTCCGGTCGCGCGAGTACGATATTATTTTCGATGCGGGGAACGGGATTGCAAAAGCTGACCGGTACATTACGCAGGAAAAACCGGTCTTTATCTTCATCAGCCATCTCCACATCGATCACATCGCCGGGCTGCATACGCTGGTCAAGTTCCGGCCAAAAAAAGGGCTGACGGTCTTCACCCGGGCCGGGAGTCTTCCGGACCTGAATAGGTTTGTTGGCGAACCGTTCACCGTACCATTCGCCGGGCTCCCGTACCCGGCAACGATCCGGGAACTCGAAGCAGGGAGGCATTCCCTGCCGTTTACTCTCGAATGCCTGCCGCTTGTCCACCCGGCACCCTGCTTCGGGTACCGGCTCGAAATTGACGGGAAGGCGATCGCGTACTGCACCGATACCGGTGTCTGCGACAACGCCGTAAGGCTCGGAGAAAATGCAGATCTCCTCATCACCGAATGCGGCCTCCGGCCCGGAGACTTGAGCCCCGAGTGGCCGCATCTCAACCCGGAGGATGCGATCGGGATCGCTAAACGCTCCCGGGCAAAACGCCTTGCCCTGATGCATTTCGGTGCAATGGTCTACCCGACGCTCATGGAACGGCACGCTGTCCAGGAAAGGTTCAAGACGACGTGTCCGGGTCTCATCGCGGCCACCGATGAGCTGACCATCGATGTCTGAACCGCCAACGCCGGGAAATAATTTTTATTTTTCTTGGGCGTGGAAATTTTTTGTGCAGTTTGTGGAGGTCTTCAGGATTTTTTCGCAATTTTTTGGGTTTTTATACACTGTATCTGGAAATTCCCTGAAATTCCTGCGGGCCTGGTTCCGGAATTTTCCGGGAGTATGTTCCGAAAATTTTTCCGGCAGTGTCACGCACCCGTTTTTTGTGTCTGCGTATCCGGACATCCCGGTTCTGGCCGTGCCCCTATCTATTAAATTCTGGGATCCCGGATTTTCGCGCGCCGCGACCAAGTCCCTCGGATCGCTCCCATGCGTCCGGTTATTCATCCGGATCGCAAAACCGGCATACCCCGGCAGGATCCGGCAGAATCATCATCCTGAGGGCGCTGTCTTAAGACCCCTGACGCCAAATGAAGAGCAGCATGAATTCTCGTATACAATTCTCCGAGCTCGACCTTTCGCGCGAGATCGGAAAAGCAATAGAAGATATGGGCTTTGAAGAGCCTACGCCTATCCAGGCACTCGCCATTCCTCTTATCCAGACCGGCCGTGACGTGACTGCCCAGGCCCAGACCGGCACCGGCAAGACTGCAGCATTTGGTATCCCGCTCATCGAAAAGATTGACGCGTCTCTCCGGGCCCCGCAGGCAATCGTGCTCTGCCCGACCCGCGAGCTCTGCATCCAGATCGCAGAAGAATTCTCCCAGCTTCTCGCCCACTTCCCCCGTATCGCGGTTCTCCCGGTGTACGGCGGCCAGCCGATCGAGCGACAACTGCGTGCCCTCTACTCCGGCGTCCACATCGTTATCGGTACGCCCGGGCGTGTGATGGACCACCTCGAACGCAAGACCCTCAAGCTCGACAACGTGAAGATAGTAGTCCTCGATGAGGCCGACCAGATGCTCGACATGGGCTTCCGGGACGACATCGAGCTTATCCTCAGGAAGGTACCGCAGGAGCGGCAGACCCTCCTCTTCTCTGCAACGCTCCCGCAACCGATCATCGACATCTCGAAACGGTTCCAGAACAAGCCGGAGTTTGTCAAAGTCCAGTATGCGGAGCTGACCGTCCCGAAGATCGAGCAGTCCTATATCGAGGTCAAGGACCGGGACAAGCTCGACGTCCTCTGCCGGCTCATCGATCTCGTGGATCCCCAGCTCGCGATCATTTTCTGCAACACGAAGCGCCGGGCCGAGGAACTCGCAGGCAAGGTCAAGGCCCGCGGGTACCGTGCCGAGGAGCTCCATGGTGACATGAAGCAGTCCCAGCGCGACCGGGTGATGGGCGGGTTCCGCAAGGGCTCGATCGATATCCTGATCGCGACTGATGTCGCCGCACGCGGTATCGATGTCGATGATGTCGACATGGTCATCAACTTCGATGTTCCGCAGGATGTCGAGTACTATGTCCACCGGATCGGCCGGACCGGCCGGGCCGGAAAGGCCGGGCGGGCCGTGACCTTTGTCACCTCCCGGGACTATTCGAAGCTCCACGAGATCCAGAAATATGCAAAGATCCAGATCCCCCGGATGCCGGTCCCGAGCGAGAGCGATGTCGCGGAGACCCGGACCCGTGCGACCCTTGACAAGGTCCGGGAGACAGTCCTTGCCGGCAATATGGAGAATTACATCGACATCATCGAGAAAGAGACCGATGCCGAGCTCTCCACGATCGAGATCGCGGCAGCGCTCTTAAAGATGCAGATGGAGCACGGCACCGAAGAGAGAGCGGAGACGCGGGAGGAGATCGATTTCGGCGACACCGGCGCAGAGGTCGGCATGGTCAGGTTCTTCCTTGGCGTGGGCCGTGTCCACAAGGTCCAGCCGAAGGATATTGTCGGCGCGATCGCGGGCGAGACCGGGATCCCCGGGAAGGCAATCGGTGCGATCCGGATCCTCGATTCGTACTCGTTTGTCGAGATCCCGAAAGAGCATGCTGCAGAAGTGTACTCTATCATGAAGGAGCGGACGATCCGGAACCAGCCATCCGGCATCGAGCCGGCATCCGGGAAGCGGGAGAATTACCGGTAATTTCCGGTAAAACCGGAACGGTTTTTTTTCTGATATATCCCCATTCTCGTTCTTTTCCCCCGGTTTTTCCGGCTCTCGGTTCACGACTTTTTTCCAAAAATTTTCGCACTCACCGGGAAATTTTTGTTTTTGTTTTCCCTTTCCGGAGAGTTTTTCCGGTTCAAATTCTTATTAAGCGCAAATGGCGGTAATCGTGCCCCGGTTGCAAAGAAAAAATCCTGTAAACCCGTGAAATTCTGGATGAATTTATCGATTATCGCCGGTCCGTTTTTTACTGATACGGCAACCGGCGAATAATCCGGTTGAATAGAAAAAAGTTACAGGTGTTTTATGGTCATCTTCTTCTCGGAGCTGCGCAGCGTAAACCCGTGGGCCACGCGGATCAGGCCGAATATCAGGAGGAAGAGGCCGATGAGCCACGCGAGGATCGTCACCGTCAGCGCCGGGTTGATCAGGATGAGGAGCCCGAGCACGATTGCCACAATCCCCATCACGATGACGACCGACCGGATCATATCGTCGTCGAGGATGGAGAGCCCGATAATACCTTCCGCGATCCCGAAGATGATCAGATACAGGCCGAAGAGGACGTCGGCCACGAGGACAAGCCACGATGGCTGGGCCATGGTAACAATCCCCAGGATGATGCCGAGGATACCGAGCCCGAAGACTGCCCACTTGGACATGCCTTCGGACTCGATAAACAAGCCTTCAGCAAGGAGGATTCCTGAAAGCAGGAGGATCGAGACACCCGCGATAACGACAAAGAGCGTTGCGGCAAACGATGGCAGGAAGAGTACGAAGAGACCGACCAGCGCTGAGAGAAGCCCAAGGCCGATCATCGATTTCCATTTGATGACATGATGTTTATCCATGGTTAATCCTGAATCACGGAATCAGATAATCGTTTCTTGTTGCAGCGGCAAAAGTCAAAGAAAAGCATGCTTGTGAACATGTACTACCAGACCGGAAGCAAAAACCGGACCCACGGGACGCAATCCTCAAATAATCTCCCGTTGAATTTTGGGGTATGAAGAAAATTCTGATCATTGCATCCGCACTCATGCTGTGCGCAGTTCTTGTCCTTGCGACCGGCTGCACCCAGCCCGCGGCCCAGCCCGTGGTAACCACGACCGCAGCGACCCCCGTCCAGACAGCAGCTGTCGCAACCACCGTCGCGACACTGGTCCCGACAACCCTTGCCTCAACAACACCCGGCCCGACCCAGACGCTTCAGTCCGTGTGGGCAGTCGATGTCCAGGTAGCGAGCAACGGCGAAGCGATCAACCCGCAGATCATCATGACCTTCCGCGGTGGCAAGGGCATGATCGTCATCCCGCAGATCAACCTCAAGGTAACTCGCTCTGACGGTGTCGTTGAAGAAGCCAAGATGACCCAGCCGCTCTCGATAGGAAAGACCGTCTCCCTCCCGGGAACCACCAGCAACAACGACCGGGCCGAAGTCTCGGTGTACACTCCTGACGGCCAGTTTGTGAAGATCTTTGACGCATACATCCCCTTCAGGTCATACAACTAAATTTTTTTCTTTTCGCCGGATTTTTCCCGAAAGGCAAAGCCGGTCTTAATCGCCCCGAATCCGCAGGGTCTCCCACGCGACTGCCTTCTCTTCGACCGCCCGTTTGATCAGCCGCTGGACCCGGGAAAGATTGCTGCATCCTTTCTTGACATCCATGAAGACGATCCGGATCGAACCCGACCGGTCATCGGCGACATCGGTCATGCCGTCGAATATTATGTAGTCGACCGGCGAGCCGATGAACCGGGCATCGGCCGGGTTGAACGAGAATTCCGGGAGGACCGGGGCCATCTGCTCGGCAATCTTACCCTTCAGTGTGGACCGCGACCGGTTCACCGAATCCTTCCGGATCTCCCCGGCTGCTTCGAGCTTCCAGCGCTCGAGCTCGGCCCGGTACTTCTCCTCGATCGCGGTGATCTGTCCCTTCACGTAAAAAAATCCCAGGGCAAACCCGGACACCAGTGCGATAACGGCAACGAGAATGATCTCATCGAATGGCATGAAAAGAGATTCTCATCCGGCGCTATATTATGCCGGGACCACACGCGGTGAAAGTGATTGGAATAGTATCGCTGGAGCACTCGCGCGATCCTGGGCACCGGTCCGGTTCCGGATCTTCAATGCCGTGAAAATATTCCGGAATTCCTTAATTATTAAATAGTCAACATATTAATTTTGACATATGCTTCCGCCCACGAACGAAAAACAGTTCGGGTTCTGGACCATGCGCCGGAGCGGCGTCCCGAACATCACTATCGCCAACCGTCTCGGAATCTCGCGCCAGGCAGTCTCCCGGGCGCTGCTCCTGATGGATGAAAAAGTCGAAGCAACCCTCCGCGAGATGGCGCACGCCAACCAGATTGCGGTCGAAAAGGTCAATCCCGAACGCGGGATCCTGCTCGGCCGGTCGATCCCGTTTGCGGCAGCAGCGATCATCTTTGTCTCCGGCAAACACGGGGTACAGGTGTGGTACGAGCATGACGGCGACTGCGGCACCTGCCAGCGGTACACCGAATGCATCGAGCTGCTCTGGTATTACGCGGATGAACTGAATATAAAGATCGAGAAGACCGCGGACCCGACAAAGATGGCAGAAGAATTATTCTGGAAGGTGAAGGCCCTCCTATGACGATACGAGTAACTGAAGTTTTCCACCGGTTTACCGGTTGGTGCCCGCATGCACGCATTATGAACCTCCCCCGGAACGAAAGTCCCCGGCGCGATTTGATGGTGGCATACCGCAATCGGACGGGAATGGCGGATCGGCTGCCGGCCCGGGTGACTGGTACCGGTACAGGCAGGTCGGCAGGCTGCAGATCTACGCAGCGATCGCATGCGTGCTCGTCATCATTGCCTCCCTTGCATCCGGGTTGATCCTGCCGGTAATCCTTGTGGTCGTCGTCGTCCTCATCGTAATTTCCCTTTTCAGCACGATGACGATCAGCCTCACCCGGGACGAGCTCGTGATGCATTTCGGTCCGGTCCCGGTGATCCGGAAACGGATCCGGCTTGCGGAGATCGTCTCCGCGGTGCCGGTGACAAACCCGTGGTACTACGGCTGGGGCATCCATCTCACACCGCCCGGCTGGCTCTATAATATCGCGGGGAGCGAGGCGATCGAGCTCCTGCTCGCAGGCGGCAAGATCCTCCGGATCGGTACCGATGAATCGGAAGTTCTCCCAAAGGCAATAAAGGACGCCGGCCAATAAGTACCAAACATTTTTGTGGTGATTCTCGTTTCTCTCATACCCATTCCCCTCCGTATCGCTGCGGCATCGCAGGAGATCGATGAGCTCGTCGCGTATCCGCAGGAAGATCTCGCATCGGTCATCAAGGAAGTAGGATTTTTCTGCACGCTCTGTGGGAAATGCTGCACCCGTGCGTTCAATGGCCACGTCTTCCTGCTCGACAAGGATGCTGCGGCTGTCAAGGAGATCGATCCCGCCGCGCTCGAACCGGCACCCTTCCCGGAGTTCTGCGATCAGAACGGCGTCTTCTACGTCTCGGGCTACGCGCTCAAGGCGCAGGAAGACGAAGTCGGGACCTGTTACTTCTTAAAAGACGGCCGGTGCTCGATCTACGATCGCCGGTTCTCCATCTGCCGGATCTACCCGTACATGCTCCACCGAGAACCGGATGAGCACGGGAAGGTCGAATGGCGGCAGGTCGCGGGTGTCGACGAGCATGGGGAGTACGAGAAGGAGATCCCTAACGAGATCGCAGGCGCGATGGCACAAGAGACCAAGGAGTACGAGGAAGCCTACCTCCGGCAGGAGCTCGCGTTCCTTGAATTCATCAGGGAGTATTTCGCGAAGCACAATCTCCGGCACGTGCAGAAGATCTACGATGACCGGCTTCGTGCGTTCCACAAGAAGGGCACCGCTCTTACGGTCAGGGTCTTCTGCAACGGGAAGCTCGAAGAGCACCGGATGAAGCGGGATGATCTGGCCTGATCCGGCCCGGTGATTTATAATTTTTTTCTTTAAACCAAAACCGGAAATATCCAACAGATCATATACATTCAAACTATTTTCCGGTCCATTTCCGAAATTATGTCCGGGTTTTCTTCTGGTTCTCTTCAGAAATTTTTCTCCAGCCGGTGTCATACCAAAAATTTATCTGCAATTATAATCTAGGCAGACCCATCATGAACCAGATGAGCCAGACGATATCAAAAGGGACTGAACCGATCAAGGATTTCATCGCACGGCATACGAAGATGGCCGAAGAGCGGAAGAAGCAGGTCGAAGAGTTTATCGAACGGCATGCACGGGAAGGGCAACAGACACGAAGACATCTCGGCGAGGTTGCCCGGAAGGAATCCGATTTGATCCAGGAGTTTATCGCCCGGAATTCCCGGATGGCGGAGGATGAGAAGAAGCAGCTCAGGGAATTCCTCGAACGCAAGGGAAAGGAGGCGGACCAGATGAAGAAGCAGCTCGAGCAGTTGTTCGGGCGGAAATGATCCGGAAGACTTATTTGTGTGCTTTTGAGAAATTACAAAAAACGGTGCGTGGAAATATCGCCCCGATACATTTGTTTTTGGAAAAAAGTTTAAAATTTTAAATCGGGCATGGCGTACCCGGAAAAATACTGAAGGTTTCAAAAACCAGAAAGTCAAAAAACGTTTTCCAGAATTTATTTTTCTTTTATTTTGTTTGTGAAATTTTTCCCGGAGTTTTTCCGGAAATTTTTCCGGAAATGGTGTCGAATCGATCGGCCAACCGGAACCGGAAAAAACCTGGGGAGCTGATCGGCTGGCTACGATGATATCCGGAATTCCTGCGGATCACCCGATCCGGCCCTCCCGGAGACGTCCTGAAGCCCGAAAAGGAGACCGATCGCCCCCTTAATCAGGTCCTATTAAGGCCCTTTTCGTGACCGGGGTAGAATCCGAAACGGACGGTTTTGCGAGCGTTCCCGGATGTTTATGGCCCCCTGAGTATGCGATTGAGGCCCCTTTTCAGCTATCCCGAATCGGGGGTACACTTTACGAAGTCTTAGTATTGCCTTTTGTTTTAAAAAAGAAGCGCTTTCCGCGGGAATCCAATTTTGCCCGGAACCTGCATCCCGGGAGGGGATCAGCCTCCTCCCGGGAAATAGCCGGGTTACGGGGAAGAGTATCCGGAAAAGAGTAATTTCTTTAATGCTGCCATATTTTGCCAAAATGCCCGCAATTTACCCTGGATTTATTGGCGGGCCACAGAGGCACTTCTTTTGGCAGATCTCCCGTTCGATTGGTCCCTGGCGGGGTTAAACGAAATCCCGCCCAGCTCTTGAGGGTCATTTTTCTCGCTGTAAATTGAATATTTTGATAATCTGACTGTTTTCCGCCGACTTTTAAAAATACAGAAATCCGGGCGTTTTGCGGGCTTTCCCGGGAGCGGTTTCCGGGAAACGGGGCCCGTATCGGGCCCGGATTGGGTGGGGTGGGGGTGAAGAAGACATGGTCGGTGGACAGGTATGATCAAGGATAGGGGTGCTGAAAAACAGAATGGGTAAGCTGCAATGTTGGTCTTTAAGTGGTTTGCATCATAATTGAAAAAAATACGTTAAACTGATTCAAGGTTTTTCAAAAATTTTTTGCAAAGAAAATTTCTCAAACAAAATTTTTTAAAATTTTTTTCTCCAAAACACTCTGCAGGATTTTCTGGACCTGATGCGGGAAAACTGTGGCAGTTCCTCGAAAAAAAGGCAAGGTGCGTCAGTCATGTTCGGGTATGCATTTTTCTCGTGGTCTGTTCCAGGAGTTCCGGGCAAAAGGACCGGGCCAATGGAAAAATCTTAAGAAAATTTCCCTGGTATGGCCGCGTGCCGGTACAATCCGGAAATGCTTCCGGCAACAAATGGGGGGGAGGTCTTTTGTTTACGCAGTCCCCGGCTGCATTTTTTTCATATCGGCATCCTGCTCGTCGAAATAGGTCTCAAGGTACGTAAGGGTCTCCAGATCGACATCTGCATAGGTATGAGTCCCGATCTCAAACGGGTTTTTCATATCGCTGATCAGCAGCAGGCCAATCAGTATGCTTGAGATGAGCGCAAAAATGATTGTCCCCTCGAAATAGGGATCGATTTTCACAAATATCAGGAGAAGGATCACGCTGCCTGTTGCGATCTTGGCAAGGGCGTACGCAGCCGGGATAAAATCGGTTCGTATGATCACTTCAATACAGTTGGTCATCTTCTCGATGGCGCCCAGTTCATTTCTCAGTTTTGCGATCAAAGGCGGGGCAACATTCAGGTAAGACAACGTCCGGATGTCGGCATTGATTTTGTTCATTTCCCGGTTGATGTCGGGAAGGTTGAAAGAATTTTCCTTAAAGCATGTGTTGATAACACGAAGCAGGTCGCGTACGTGCGATCTCAGGATCCGTGCCGGAGCCTCATCGGCGAACAGGAGCACACGGCTGTCATTGTAGATGGCTTTGAGCGAAGCGGCCAGATCCCCGCCGGTCTTTTCGCTTTTCTCGAAGTCAGAAAAGGTACCGGTGAAAATAATTGCGATGGTAAAGATGGCACCCGTGATAAATGCGCCAACTACCGGGTTGATGGGGATGGTATCGAATCCCATGGTGTCGATCAACGTTCTTGGCACAAGAAGGAGAAGCGTTATGGTCACTGCCTTGGCCATAATGCCCCATTTCTTTTTGAACGCCTTATCCATGTCAAAGGAGTACGTTCTCATCTGGTTTAGCGGGATCGGTTCGAGATTGCCGCTGTAAATTGCAAAAAAATGCAGGAAGAAAACGGTCCGCGTGTTTGTGGAAGAGCACGCCTGGGGATGGTGTGCGCCGGACAGTGGGCTGCACACTGTTTTTCGATGGTTGTGATACCGGGTATGAGGAAAGTGGCGTTCTTTTTGCCGGGAGAAAAAAAAGGAGCGGTGGATCAGTTGATCCGGTTCATAGCACCCGGTCATATCAGCGGGTACATCTGCGGAGCAGGAATCCCACGACCAGGATCGAAGCAGTGGCCCCGATGATCGTAACCCGCTGCACGAAGGAGAGCGGGAAAGTCGTGAACACCGCTCCGCCGAACTGGACGATCAGAATCTGGATGGCGACAACGGCTGCCATGACGATAAAGAATGTCGGGTTTTCCTTGAAAAATGCCGGCATCTTCCCGTCAAGTGCCCGGCAGTTGATGCCATTCCAGACCGCTGCGATGATGAAGGCTGCAAAGAATACCGTGTTGATCTCTTTCGGGTTCGTGCCACCAAGGAATCCGGTCGCCAGCTGGAGGATGCCGGCAATGATCAGGACCGAGCCGGTGACAAAAACCGACAGCCACATGAACGGTGTAACGATCGTTGCATCCTGCGGTACCGGCCGGCGCTTCATCAGCCCGGCATGCGGGGCCTTCCGAGCAGAGCGCGAATGCCGCAAGCGTGTCCATGATAATGTTGATCCAGAGGATCTGGATTATCGTAAACGGCTCTGGGTATCCCAGAAGAGGCGCGATGAAGACAAGGATACACCCACAGAAGTTGATCGTGAGCTGGAAGAGGACGAACCGCTGGATGTTCTCGTACAGGGACCGGCCCCACCAGACTGCGCTCGTGATCGAAGCAAATGAATCGTCAAGAATTATAATGTCGCTTGATTCCCGGGCAACTTCGGTCCCGGCAATTCCCATCGCAAGGCCGACATCTGCATGTTTTAGCGCCGGGGCATCATTGGTTCCATCGCCGGTTACTGCCACGATGGCACCGGTCTTCTGCAGCGCTTCAACGAGCAGGAGTTTGTCCATCGGTTCCGCCCGGGTCATGACATCGAGATCCCGGGCCGCATCTACCCGGCCGGATTCTGGAAGCGACCGGAACTCAAACCCGGTCCTGACCGTCCCCACCCGGAGAATTCCCGACTCCCTGGCAATCGCCCGGGCAGTTTCCGGATTGTCTCCCGTAACCATCCTGACCCGGATGCCGGCCTTCTGGCAGCTCGCGACTGCCTGTGTGATATTATCCCGGAGCGGGTCGCGTATCCCGACAAATCCGTCCCAGACTAGGCTGATTTCGCTCTCGTCTTCACCGGAAATCTCCCGGTGGGCGAATGCGAGCGTCCTCATGGCCCGGGACGCAAGGGCGCTTACACCGGAGAGGTCGGGTTTTACAGCGCAGAGCCCGGTGAGGATCTCGGGCGCACCTTTCACGAGAAGAAACGCCCGGCCATCCAGCCGGATAACCGTGGACATTCTCTTGCGGTTGCTGTCGAACAGGTATTGCTTTGTCACGTGCGTTTCCGCCCGGATCTGCTGGTAACCGAGTGACCGGGCTTTCAGCCAGCGAAGGAGGGCTCCCTCGGTCGAGTTGCCGATTACGATGATCTTTCCTTCGCGCTCTTCGAGATGGGCGGTACTACTCACCGCGGCGTTGAGCGTTATTCATTCGGCCGGTGTCGCCGGCATGCTGATGGTATGCACGGGATCGCCGGCTGATGACTTAACGACTTCCATCTGGTTTTTTGTCAGGGTTCCTGTTTTGTCGGTGCAGATGGTTGTAGCGGAGCCTATAGTCTCGCACGCGATAAGCCGGCGGACAAGACAGTTGGCCTTCGTCATCTTGCGCATGGCAAGCGAGAGGGAGAGGGCGACGCTCATGGGGTGGCCTTCCGGGACAGCTGCGACGACAATGACTACGGCGAGCATGAAGTAGTGGAGGATATTGTTTGCCGTATCGATGGTGAGACCCGTGACTTCTCCGACAAAGACGCCGCGGATGAAGAGAGTCCCGCAGATCAGGATCGCCATCGCGTACCCGAATCTGCTTATGGTGCCGGCAAGGGTTGCAAGCTTCTGTTCGAGAGGTGTCCGGGTGGCGTGATCGATCCCGAGCGTTGCTGCGATCACGCCCATCTGGGCCGAGTCGCCGACCGCTGCGGCGATCATCGTTCCCTTCCCTGCTGTGATGAACGAGCCCTTGAGGAGCCGTTCCTTTTCCGGTTTGGCCGAGGTCTCGGTCTCGCCCGTAAAAGCAGATTCGTCTGAGTACAATCCATCGGCCGACAGTACCCAACCATCGGCAGGAATCGCATCGCCGGCTTCGAGCAGGATAACGTCTCCCACAACGATCTCGCGTGAGGGAATGAATGCGGGACGGCCGTCTCTGATCATTTTTACGGCTATGCCGTCCCGGTGTGCGTTGAGGACGTCGAACCCCTGGCTGCTCCGGTACTCGTTGGAAAACGAGATCCCGGTTGCAAGGAACACGGCGACAACGATCCCGATCGTGTCGAGCAGTCCCCCGCCCCTGATGACCAAGATGACGGCCGACACCGCGACGGCCAGAAGGAGGATCCGGATGATGGGATCGTCAAACTTCGCCAGGTACTGTTTCCAGAGCGGTTCCCGCGCCGGGGGGGTCATCGCATTAGCACCGTAGCTGGCCCGGAGCCCTGCAACCTGCGAACTGTCGAGCCCGTGATCCCCGGTGATTGAAATAATCTCTTCGACTGTCAGCATAATTTCCTAAAAATCCTTTACCATATCGGGAAAAACATTCCTGTCGTGAATGCACAGCCTCGGTTTTCCGGGATTAATAATACATCCTGTTTGATCCTGAAAAATACTTAGTTTTTTTATGATTTCCTGCGGGAAAACAACAATTCCCGGCAAAAAAAGATGGAAAAAGTACAAACCGGAATCGTTTTTGCGCTAGTCCTCTTCCCGGGAAATGGTTTTGTCAATCTCCTTTGCATGGCACGATGCCCGGAAGATGCTGCAGATAATTGACCCGACCGCGAGAAGCGAGATCCCTATGATCGCATAGATGATAAGGCTGAAATTTTCCTTGACGACCGGTATGCTTCCAAGGAAATATCCTGCGAGGGTGAATCCAAGGATCCACAGGACTGCGCCCGCGATATTATAGCTGAGGAACCAGCGGTATCGCATCTTTCCCACGCCGGCAAGGAATGGTGCGAACGTGCGGATGAACGGGATAAAGCGGGCGATGACAATGGTGAATCCCCCGTATTTTTTGAAATAATCCTGCGTTTTTTGCAGATGATCCTTCTTCACGAAACCACAGTTCTTCTCCAGTACTTTCATCCCCACAGTGTGCCCGATCCAGTAGTTGAGCGTGTCTCCAAGCACTGCGGCAAGGACGAGGCCTCCAGCCAGGAGCTCCACGTTCAGATATCCTGCTCCGGTGAGTGCACCGGCAACGAAAAGGAGCGAATCACCGGGAAGATAGGGCATGATCACGAGACCGGTCTCGCAGAAAATGATCGCAAACAGGATCAGGTATGTCCAGAACCCGTAGTCCTGGATAATCCCCGGCAGGTGACGATCGAAATGAACAACAAAATCAAAAACAGCGAAGAGTGGATCCATTTCTGGTTATTTTAGTACGGGAAATAATTAAAGTACTGCGGATTTGCGTGTATTTTGATAATGTGGTAAGCAATTCCATAATTTTTATATGACCGTACTGGAGATGGGATCGTGTTGCGGGCGCCGGTATATTGCCATCCGTCTCCCAAAAAATCCTGAATTACTCTCCGAACACAAATTCCGGATTTTCCCTTCGCAACTCTTTTTTTCTCTGGGGAGAATCAATTGCATTCAATACAAGAACAGCATGTTCCTCTGTCATATCCCTGGTCCGCATAAAAATCCTAAATCTGCCGTATTTTTCCAGAATGCCCGCAATTTTCCCCGAATTTATTGGCGGGCCTAGAGGTACTTCTTTTGGCAGATCTCCCATAAAATGGTATGCAGGAGGGATCCGATCAAAAGAAGCTCAGCTTTTTGGGGTCATTTTTCTCGCGATTAATCGGGAATTTTCGCAATTGGGGCGTTTTCTTGCGACTTTTTGGAAGGATGAAATCCGGGCATTTTACGGGCGTTTCCGGGAGAGGTTTCCGGGAAATGGGGGCCGTATCGGGCCCGGATTTTGGCCGGGAGGAGCTGCGGGGGATGCGATCCGGGGGGTCCGGTTACGGGGAATAATGGTAGGTGATCTAACTGTACAGGTTAGCGGGTTTTCAGTACTCACGCTTTTAATTTCATCCGGAAAAATCTCCGGTTTTTAAAAAGTTCCGGAAAAAACCGAACGAAAAAAAATCAAAAATTTCTCGGATTTTTTTTATTTTGCATTGAGTGAGAATTTTTTTTCTATCAGCAAAAAATTAAAAAAAATGTCAGCCATATTAGTTGCAAAAAAATCCCGGGCCTCTCATCCCTCTTCGTTCCGTTTTGCCGGGTATCAGCTGATTCGTGGCAGGAAACCGGTGCCAATACCCAAGGTTAAAAGTAGTACCGCACCTGAATTTTCAGTTGTATGGATCGCCAGAAACACGGGCAGGATCAGGATGGGGTTACGTTCAGCCCGGAATATTGGGAGACCATCGATCCCTTCATGGCGCATAAAACCGACGCGATCCAGGCAACGATCGTCAGACCGCGGGAAGCACTGGCCGGCATAAAACAGACAGGGCCGATCCTGCTGGCGTTCCTGGGCTGCGGTGCGCTCATCTTCAGCCTTATTTTGGGATTGGTCATCCTTGCTGCTGCTCTTGCCTGGGGCTCCGGCCGGACCGAAATGCAGATTGATCCCGCAATCTCTTCTTCCTTGTCCCGGATCCGGCAGTAGGTATCCGGTCCGCGACGCCCGACCGTGAACCCGCCGAAATGGCATCCCGGCCCGGTGGCCCGGCACATCGGGCACAACCACCGCGAACGCAGCGATGAGATTGGGGAAGAGCCGGTTTTTCCGGTTCCGGAAGTACGGGTAAGACCGGTGGTTCAAAACTGAACGCGAGAGAACTTTTGTTCCGTTCCCTCAAAAAAAGTTGGGTCTTATTTCTTCTGCCAGGTGAGATGCATGACAATAGTTTTTGTGTCTGCCCCTTCCTCAAGATACATGAGCTCCAGGAAATCGGGTCCGGTTAGCTTGCCGATAGAAAAGCCTCCGATACTGTCGGCCTCGTAGAAGTCGCCGGCTGTTGTGATAATTCCAGTCAGGTTCTCGTAATAGGTCTTCCCGTCCCCTCTCGGGTACTCTTTCTGGCCGATAAAGATCTGCCCTTTCTGCTTCGAGATGTTAAAAATCGTCGTTGGGTAGTGGATAAAACCATCGCCCGTGGTGTACCCGTCCGCGGTTCCTTCCCAGAGCCCCGTGAGGTCGGGGATGCTGGCAGCGGGAACTGATCCGGAAGAAGTTGCCGGGGTTGCAGCCGGGGATATTGCCGGAGAGACTGAAGGGGGCGTCGCCGCCGGCGCCGGGGATGTGCACCCGCTGGCAAGCACGACAAGGACAAGAGCAAGCACGAGGATGAAGAATGCGTTTCTCATACCGTGAAGAATATTCCGAGAGGTGGCAATAAACGTGATAAAATGTCTCCGACGCTCACGGCTTTCACAACCGGGCGCCGGTTCACTTCTCCTAAGTCTGCTTCGCCGGGCAGAAATTGCAGATGGACCACGGGATCTCTTTCTCCTTGTCCCGGATCAGGCAGTAGTAATCCGGTCCGCAGCGCTCGACCGTGAATCCGCCGGGAAACGGCATCCCGACCGGGTGGCCCGGCTCATCCAGGACAAACATCGTGAATGCGGCGATGAGATAGTAGAAGAGCCGGTTCTTCGGGTTCCGAAAGTACACGTTCCGCTCGCTCTGGTCATCCCACGAGAAGCACCCGGTGTCGAGGATCCCGCAGAAATCCCGGAGCCGGTCCGGCTCGGCGATGGGTGTATGCATCCGGTCGAACGCCCCGCTCTTCTCCATCGATAAGAGCCGGTGATGAGCCCCGAAGAGCTGCTCGCGGAAGTACGGCCGGATATTCTCCCGGTACGGTGACGGCAGCTTCTCGATCTCGCTGTTGAGCCGGCCACCGATGATCTGGAGATCGAAGAGCGAATAGGTGTGGACTTCGCGGGCGACAAGCTTCCCGAGCTCCCCTTTGGTCCGGGCGACTGCGAGCCGGGCGGCGACTTCGCGGATCATGGTGCAGGGATCTTCCATCGCTTTCGAAGAATCGTGCGGATCTTTCACTGCATCCACCCCTGTCACCTCGCTTCAGGAATATATTTCCGGGCGGGTGAAATAGGTATGCAAAGAGGGCAAGAAAGAGTGTAATCGTTTTTCCAATCCGATCAGCCATACAATCGATCCATGCAATCTGCGCGAATCTGAATAGTGATCCATCGAATGACTGCAACAGATCTTTCACTAATAGCCAGGGTTATTTTTTCCGGATTTCAAAGAATAGTAATCAATAATGGCGTTGGTAAGAAATTGCAGCATTCTGATAGTTTTTATTGTATGCATTGTTCTCGCGCTAAGCTTTGCTAATATCCTTCGACCCGATGGGAATACTTCGGAAAAGCAAGTCCCGGCTCTGAAAAATATTCCTGGACCCGTACAAGGAACAGAAAAAATTGAAAACCTGGGAAATATTTCCGGAAATGTGAGCAAGTCTCAAAAGGAAGTCAGGGAAATAGACCGATCGGCGGTATCAGATCCGGCTCTTGTTTATCAGCACCTTCAACGTGATGATGGATCGGATGTGATAGCTGTATTCAATCGATCTGTTCAGACCTGCGATAGAATTCTGCGTCCTCTCCATAATTCCGAACGACATGGGAACATCTGGATCAATATGAACGGTATTCTTCAAAATCGGGATGAAATTCACCTTTCATCACAGGAGCGTTCAGAGACGATCTATATCGAATTCAATTCAGGTGAAAAGAATGCAATTTTACAAAATGAAACTATGCAGGTCTGATTTTTTTCCGATCACTATGTATCCCAGTCCATAAATCCGGTTCAGAAAAAGGGAGCGGTATCGTATCTCATCGATCAAAATGTGACTGATACTATGACGGACAGCGAACATATCGTTCTTTTCCTCGATGTAGAAAAACCGGGGAGATCTTCGGTGACCCTCAATTCCACGACCGGATGTGCAATTCGCAAAATGCTTTTTCCCCTGAATCATGCAAAACCGGGTTTGAACGACGATGGCGCCGGAGAACGGACATTATTTTGCATGAACCAGATCGCGAACACCAGTGGATTGATCCTTGCAGAACATTTTACTCATGCCCTGGATGCTGATAGGATCCCGTATGCAAAACTCAGGATTATTATGTCCCCGGATCTGCTGAAACGCCCGGATTATTGGATCGACGTCAATCCTATTGATGATCGTGCCTTCAATCAAACATTCAATGTAACAGGAAGTACGAACCTTCCGGTTGGAACAAAAATCAATTATGATTCATACCGATCGTATTTTTGCCCGGGTGGTGGTTGTCCGTATGCAGGACCTTCCGGAACAGCTATCGTTACCGGGGAACAAAATGGAAATCACAGCTTTTCGATTCTCCTGAGTGGAGCAGCGTTCAAACCGGATGACGAATATGCAATAACCATTGAGTCCCCCGATAAGGAAATTTCCGCAATACAAGTCTTCCGGCCTTTGCCCCTTTAGGTTATCGATTTTTCTTTACGGAAAAAAATCCGGGATTAAACGGGGCTACTCCTTCTCCCCTTTCCCCTCAATCCCCAGCCTCTCGTACAACACATCCACGCCCGGCTCCTTCCCCAAAAATCCTTTCAGCAAAACTTTTCCGTCCTGCATATTCCCCTGCGAAAGAATCCAGTGCCGGTACTCCGTGCCGGTCGTCGCGTTCGCGAGCCCTTCGTGCTGGAACCGGTCGAAGATGTTGAGAGCATAAACCTTGGACCAGAGATAACTGTAGTAGCCGGCATCGTACCCGCCCATCAGGTGGCCGAAGCTTGCGGGATCGTGCCCGCCTTCGATCGGTTCCATCTCCATGATGTCTGCATATGTCGTTCTCCAGACCGCCGTCACGTCAACCGGGCCGTTCGCGGTATGGAAGATCATGTCCTCGTCCGCGTTCACCAGCTGCCGTGAGTAGAAGAGACCGGTGCTCATATCCCGGGCCGCGACAATCTTCTGCACCATCTCCGCCGGCATCTTCTGCGCGGGATCCCGGTAATTGCCGGAGATCGCTTCGATCACCTGCGGCTGCCAGGCCCATTCCTCGAATGCCTGCGAAGGTGACTCGACAAAGTCCCACTCCACGTTCGTGCCGGAGAGGCTCGCATACGGTACGGTTGTCAGGCTCTGGTGCATGGTGTGCCCGAACTCGTGGAAGAGGCCGACCACATCATCATGGGAGAGGAGCGAGGGGATGTCTCCGTTCGGTGCCCGCATGTTGCCGATGATCACCGTGACTGGCACCACGTACGATCCATTGAGCTCGCGCCCCGATCGCAGCGCGGACATCATCGTGTGCCCGTACTTGCCGTCCCGGGGGAAGAGGTCGAGGTACAGGTACGCAAGCATCCTGCCATCGGTGGCATCCCGGACCCGGTACAGCTTCACGCCCGGAGCCCAGACCGGCGCGTCCGGCAGTTCGGTAAACCGGACGCCGAGCGGGCCTGCGAACTGGTCGAACATGCCGCGTGTCGCACGGTCGAGCGGGAAATATTCCCGGACCTTCTCGCTGTCCAGCGAATACTTTTGTTGGATCAGTTTCTCCTTAAGGTACAGGAGGTCCCAGGGGTATACCGCGGTCGCGTCCGGATCGATTCCTTTTTTCACCGCGAGCAGTCCGGCAAGCTCTGCCTGCGTCTTTGTCCCGAGCGGGGCCTTGAGGCTTGCGAGGAAATCGAGAACATTCTCTTTTGTCTGTGCCATCCGGCCGTCCACCTGGTAATCGGCCCATGTCGCGTACCCGAGCTCGTGGGCGATCTCCTGCCGGATGAGGATCGCCTCTTCGAGAAGTTTTGTATTCGTGTCCGCCTGCCGGTTCACAAACGCGGAGTACATCCGCTTCCGGGTGTCGCCACTTGCCGCGTGCTGCATTATCGCGTAATAATCCGGGTACTTGGTCGTGACAAGGTACGTGCCGGCCGCTGTTTTGGCAAATGTTGCAAGCGCCTCGGCCGGGACACCTGCAAGTCCCTCCCGCGTGAACACGATGGTCGTGTTGTCGTTGTTCAGGTTGGTGGAGAACTCGCTTTCGAGCAGCGTGAGCCGCTCTTTTGCGGCCCGGACTTTTGCGAGCCGGTCATCGGGAAGGGCGAGCCCGCTCTTCACAAACTCCCGGAGGGTTATCTCTGCGAGCCGGGCCTCGTTCTGGTTCCGCGGCTCCGCGCTGCGGATCGCGTCGTAGAGATCGCGCCGGGACGTGACGCCGACTGAGAATGTCCCGGCCTTCTGTTCGCAGGCAGCACCTTCCGCGGAGACTGCGGGATCGGGGTACACGTAGCTCGTGAGGGTAAGCGGCATTATCCGTTCTTCAAAATCGGCCATGACCCGCTCGTAGGCAAGGAGCGCGTTGTCGGTGGTCCGCCGGCCCGGCGGGAGCGCGGCGATGGCATCGAGCGATGCGTTCGCATCTGCGATTGCCGCATCGCACCGGGAAGTTACCTCACCGGGCGCGTAGCGGAGCTGCACCGGTTCGCCCGCGGACCCGGAGGCGGGCGAGAGAGCCCGTGCAGCGGGTGAGCCGGGAGAAGATCCGGGCGCTGACCTGCCGGGACCGTTCGGGAAATAATTTGCAGTCAGGATGACGAGCGCGAAGAGGATAATGAGGATCACGAGAGACACGATAACCTTCCTGTTCATTGGCTGAATATGCGCGAGGTGCACCAAAAGATTATTCGGTGCGGGATTTGCCCGGGTATGCCGACGCCGGGGAATGCAGGCCCAGCACAAATCCTTCGAGGAGCGGCTCGCTGATCTGGTTCGCCGGCATGATTTACCGGTTCACGACCCCGTTGTTCCGGCCGGTCCAGACCGTGACCCCGGCATACATGATCAGCCGGATCCGGCGATAGGGAATATATTTCAGGCCGATTGCGGATGCCACTTCGAAATGATATGCTTCGAGCCCCGGGATCTCCCGGCCATCGGCGCACGAGCAGTCATGCGGCGCTCCGCGATCGATGTAGCAGACACGGATTTTCTGGAAATCGAACCGGGCATCGTGCCGGAATTTCAGGAGAAGTTCGTGGCTCTTCAGCATCGCATTCCAACTCTTTTTTTGCGATAAGGGCGCCCCACCCATATTATCATTTGCCCGGCCGTCGGGCGCTCTTGTCCCGGCGCTCGCGAGCGGCAGAACGATCGCTCACTCGCTCATAGTTGCGGTCATCATCGTCCTTGTCGCACTCGCGCTCTTCCGGTACCGGCACTCGCTGCTTGGGGTCGCGTTTGCCGCAGGCGTCGTCAGCCACCAGCTCCTTGACACTATGTGGGAGGCGCCCCGTGACTGGCTCTTCCCGGTTTTCGGCTGGTTCCGTGAGCTAGGGGTCCCGGATTATACCGGTCTCTATCTCTGGCTCGAACTCACTAATCTTACCGAATGGATGTTTGTTGCCGGTTCGATCCTCCTCCTGATCGGGTACACGGGTCTCCCGCCCGGCAGGTCCGTGCCCGGGTGGACCCGGTGGATCCGGTACGGGCTTGCCGGGATTTTTGCAATCGCCGGCATCATCATGGCCGGCGCCGGACTCTCTGGAGCCGGAGGGACCTTCCTCTCCCCCGGCTATTCCGTACTCACGACTTTTATGGCCGGCATCCTTGCGCTTGCCGGAGCAGTTGTCCTTGCCCGGTACCCGGGAGTATTTTCTGCGGGCGCTTCGTAACCGATCGCGAAAACGGCAAAGCCTGAGAGAATAAATACCGGCCGGACCAACCGGGTTAAAAGGCAGGATTTCTTCATGGAGCACATCCGCAGGGCGTTTGATACGGTCGCGGGGCAGTACGATGCCCAGCGGAAATGGATTATCCCGGAGATGCAGGAGTTCTACGGTGCAGCGGTCTGGGTCGCGGAATGGTCGGGAAGAGCCCCGCAGATCCTCGATATCGGTGCCGGGACCGGGCTTCTCTCGGCACTGATGCTCGACAAATATCCGGATGCATCGCTTACGCTCCTTGATTTTGCAGAGCAGATGCTCGCGGTCGCCCGCCAGCGGTTTGTGGGCCGGAAGAATACCCGGTACATCACGGGAGATTACCGGGACACAGGTTTTGGCGGCACGTACGACATCATCTGCTCCGCTCTCTCGATTCACCACCTTGCCGATGAGGAGAAAGTGGCGCTGTACGCACGGATCTTCTCTGCCCTGAACCCGGGCGGGGTCTTTGTCAATGCCGACCAGGCCCGGGGCGAGACCCCGGCGCTCGACCGGAGGTTCATGGAGTACTGGGATGCGTTCCTGAAGACCGGGCCGCTCTCCGATGCGCAGCGCGAGGAGATACGAAGGCGGCGGGACACGCTCGACCGGAACGCGAGCCTCTTCAGTCAGTTCCTCTGGCTCCAAAGCGCCGGGTTTTCGGATGTTGATATCATCTACCGGAACCGGATGTTTGTGGTCTTGACCGGGAGACGGCCGGCAGATTCTCCCTGAACAATTTCCCGGTGCGATGCCGGGTGCCGGGGGCTGCGCTGACCCGCCAGGATTTCTGGCGTTCAGATTTTACGGTTCAGACTCTGCAAGCCCGGAGCGAGCTCCACAGGGGCTCAAAAGTGCATTTGGAAAAACTGAACCCTCCTGAGCAATTTTTTTAGAAAATTTTTCCTGTTCATTCCGGTTTTTTCCTGTTTTTCGATAACCGAAGAAATTTTTTCACTCAACGCCAGCGTTATCCCGTCTCGTACCTGAGTTTTCTATACCGCGGGGCCCATGGCCATAACCGGGAACAAAAAAATTTTCCGGGGGCTGGATTCCGGCGGGAATTTGAGCATCTCCGGTTCCCGGTAATTAGTTCACGCACCACATTCCCCGGCGAACCGTGGAGACAACCCAGAAAATGACCCCACCGAAATGACTCTTCCCCCGTTACGCCGGATCATTAATACCTGTTGTCGGAAAAAACCGCTGATGGAGACCATCCGCCAGTGCCATACGCACAGCGAACTGAGCCGGGTGCTGAGCCCGACAGAACTTGTGCTGCTTGGGATCGGCGCAACGGTGGGTGCAGGAATCTTTGTGGTCACCGGCGTCGCTGCCGCGGACTACTCAGGGCCGGCAGTTATCCTCTCCTTTCTTATCTCCGGCATAGTCGCGATCTTTGCTGCGATGTGTTACTCCGAACTTGCGGCAATGATCCCGTCTGCGGGAAGCGCCTACACGTACACGTACGCGGGGATCGGGGAAGTCTGGGCCTGGATCATCGGATGGACCATGATCCTTGAGTACGCGTTTGCGATCTCGGCAGTTGCGGTGGGATGGTCGGGGTACATGGAGAGCCTCTCGGCCCATGCGGGGATCGTTATCCCGGCCTTTCTTGCAAATCCGCCCGGGGTCGACGGGGGGATCGTCAACCTCCCGGCCGTCCTCTCTATCCTCGCGGTTACCCTGCTCCTGATTATCGGTGTAAAAGAGAGCGCCCGGATCAACTCGATCATCGTGATCATCAAGATCGGCGTCATCCTTCTCTTCCTCTACCTCGCGTCGGGCGCAGTTGATATGGCAAACTTCACGCCGTTCCTCCCCTTCGGATGGGGCGGGGTGCTCTCCGGTGCCGCGATCGTCTTCTTCGCGTACATTGGGTTCGAGGCGGTCACGACCGCTTCCGAAGAGATCGAATGCCCGGAGCGGAACATGGCGATCGGGCTCATCGGCTCGGCGGTTGTTGTGCTGGTGCTGTACGTCGCGGTTGCGGCTGTGCTCGCGGGAGTCGTTCCCTACACTGAGCTCAAGGATGTCGCAGCGCCGGTTACGTTTGCACTCGACCGGATCGGCGTTACATGGGGTTCCGCGCTGGTCGCGGTCGGCGCAATCGCCGGGTTGACCTCGGTCCTGCTCGTAACGCTCTACGGTCAGACCCGGATATTCTTTGCCATGGCCCGGGACGGTCTGCTCCCCCGGATCTTCGCATCCGTGCACAAGGTTTACCGGACGCCGGTCTTTGTCACTCTTCTCACCGGTGGGATCACTGCGCTCCTCGCCGGGCTGCTACCGCTCAATATCATCGTGGAACTCGTCAATATCGGCACCCTGACCTCGTTTGTCATCGTAGCGGCAGGCGTTATCATCCTGCGCCGGACCAACCCTGAAGTGCACCGGCCGTTCCGGACTCCGCTCTACCCGGTCGTGCCCATCTTCTGCATCATCACCTGCATTGCGCTCACGATAATGCTGCCCCTCATCACGATTGTCCGGTTCTTCCTCTGGATGATCGCCGGGTTATGCATATATTTTGCGTTCGGGGCCCGGAACAGTGTGCTCTGCAAGAATGGAGAGCAGGAAGGATCGAAGCAGATCCCGGGCCCGGTCGATCCTGTCTGCAATCCCGGGGAAGTACCGTAAGTAGTCGGAAAGGGAAAAGCGGCGGGAATGCGGCAGGTAAATTTCAGCAATAATTTATCCGGTTCCCGGCCTTGCATCATTCAGGACCGAAAAGTTCGCACATAAAATTTCGTCCGGAGAATGAAAAGAATCACGTCACTTTTTTCCGGGAAAAAGGAAATGCCGGGAAATTTTTCCGGTTATAAAAATTGGTATGGGCATGGAAACGGTTATCCATCCCCGGTTACTTTCGCCATGTTGCAAAGACAATAAGCCCGAGCACGATCAGCATGCCGACAACCACAAAAAGCGGGATCGTCGGGTCGAACCACTGGGGGGAACGGGGAACCGCGGGTGTGCCTGCCTGGGTCGGATTTACCAGAGCATTTTTTGTTACGGAAAAAACCGCAGACCGGATACTGGTTGCAGGAGGATCCGCCGGGCCGATCGTGAGCAGGTACTCGCCGGCCGGAAGGCCCGGGGAGTCAAGGGTGTACGACCAGTGGTTCAGCTCGGTACCTGCGATTACCGGGATCCGTTTTGCGATAACGACTGCATCCTTCACGGCTTCATGGATCGATGCGCTCAGGGTATCCTGCGTGCCAAGGTTGGTTGTTCCGGTAAAGACGATGGGGTTGCCCGATACCTGGCCGAGCAGCCGGTTCTCAGAAGGCGAAGTCACCTGGTCGAAGAATACCATCGGGTCTTCAACAAGGAAATAGTTGGCGGTGAATATGTCATCGGCATGGGGCACCTCCGCGGAGGAGAGCGAGCTGATGGCCGGTACAACGGTCGTGCGGATATTGTCGAGGGTGCCGATATCGGCGAAGGTCTTGCCCTTGTACAGGAGCGTAATGTTTCCGTTCGCATTCTTCTGGTACTCGATATCCAGCAGGCCGTTTGCGCCCGGATCCTGGACGACAAATGCATATTGCCCCACCGGCAGTTGCTGGGTTTCGCGGGCCAAGAGTTTGTAGATAAATTTCCCTTTCTCATCCGGGATAACTATGTGGGAGTCGATGTAGCTCCGGCCGATGATCCAGATCGCTACCGTCCCGTGACCCGGTATCGTGCCGGTAAGGGAGAACGTATCGCCGCGGGTGATGATCTGCGGGGTACTTGCTGCATACGAGACCGATGCAGCGGCGGGAAGGGAGATAAAGGCGAGTACAAGAAGGATGATTGCGGCATATTTGATGCAGGATTTCACCATTTTGCTCCGGATCTTTGTTTGTTAATCATTCGTTAGCCATTGATTTATAAAGGATTTCCGTCTGGTCCGGTGGTGTGGAACCCGGTTTCCGGTAAGGCCAGTGAACCCCGAATCCACCCTGAACCGGCACCGGCCCCGGAGTTTTTACCGGAAATTTCCACAAGTTCGAAATGGATCTTCCATACAAACAATTTTTGGCTGAGCCGGATTCTGGCAACCATCCCGGCCGGGATCCGCCCGGATCCGGTTTTCCGGAGGGAAATCTTTGCGCGGCGGCCTTGTCAGGAGCGAACACATGTAGCCGGAGATTTCCTGGGATTTCCGATTTAAACCCCCGCAAATCTGTTTTGTTGGAAAAATACTGGAGCAAGAGCATTTCCAGACGTATTGTTTGTACTGAGCACGGTTTTTCCGGGGAAGACCGGTCGGGCGCCATGAGAGTATCGCTGGGAATGCCGGGTAATTTTCCATCCATAAAATACAAGAGATTTAAGATATTTTTATATACGCTTGAATAATACTTCTTTCCTACAAACAATTCGAAAATCAAACACGGGTTTCCTGCAGGGAAGGGAAGCCTTAAGTGCGAGGCAGCTCAGCTCTCGTCAGAAGGCTCCGGAATACTTCGAAGTGTTGGTAATTTCAGGTGAAATCAGAATGGCTATAGATACTGGTGCAACGGCGTGGATCCTCGTTTCAACGGCGCTTGTCATGCTCATGACGCCGGGCGTAGGATTATTCTACGGTGGACTGGTGCGAAAGAAAAACTTCATCGACATGATCACCCTGTCGCTTTCGCGCTCGTCAGTATCCAGTGGGTGCTCTTCGGTTACTAGCTTGCATTCGGTCCGGATGTCGGGGGTTTCATCGGAAACCTCCAGTATCTCGGGCTGAACTACGTGGGCATGGACCCGGGCCCCTACAGTGCGGCGGCACCCGGACTCCTGTACGTGGTTTTCCAGCTCGTCTTTGCGACGGTTACGATGGCGATCGTAACATCCGGGTTTGCAGAGCGGATCAAGTTCAGCTCGTTCCTTGTCTTTACAGTGCTCTGGACAACGATTGTGTACGACCCTCTCGTCCACTGGGTGTGGGGCGATGGCTGGACATCGCAGTTCGGCGCGATCGACTTCGCGGGCGGAACTGTGGTCCACATCAGCTCCGGGTTTGCCGCACTTGCACTTGCGATCGTAATCGGGAAACGCGTGGGCTTTGGAAAGTACGCGATGGAACCGGCCAACATCCCGTGGTCGATCCAGGGCGCAGCCCTCCTCTGGTTCGGCTGGTTTGGTTTCAACGCGGGCAGCGCAGTTAATGCAAACGGGCTAGCAGCACTCGCATTCGTGACCACCAACATGGCCGCGGCCGCGGAAGCTATCGTGTGGATGCTGGTCAGCTGGGCGCACGGCGGCAAGCCGAGCTCGCTCGGGTTTGTCTCCGGTGCAGTTGCGGGCCTCGTCGCGATCACACCTGCAGCCGGGTTCGTCACACTGATGTATTCGATCATCATCGGCGGTGTTGCCGGAGCAATGTGCTACGGGATTATGCTCTGGAGGCAGGGCAGGGAGAGGTGTCGACGAGAGCCTCGATGCGTGGGCAGTCCATGGTATGGGTGGCCTCTGGAGGGCTCTCGCAACCGGTATCTTTGCTGTAGCCGCGATCAACGGTAAATCTGGTCTCCTCGAAGGCAATGTGAACCGGTTCATCTCGCAGATAATCGGTGCAGGCGCAGCGGTGATCTACGCGTTCGTGTTCACGTATATCCTCGCAGTCATCATCGACAAAACTATGGGGCTGCGGGTAACGGATGAAGAAGAATATGTCGGCCTCGACATCTCGCAGCACGGGGAGCGCTGCCTGTAGGGGGTGGCACCATCACGAAACTGATAAAAACCATCATCAAACCGGAACGATTTGAGTTCGTGAAAAAAGCGCTTGAAGATAGGGGTTTTGTGAGCATGACCATCACTGAAGTACGGGGCTGGGGAGAGCAGAAGGGCATCTCCCTTGAGTACCGCGGCGGCCTTATGACCGTTGATGTCCTCCCAAAACTTCAGATCGAGATCGTTGTCAAGGAGAAGGATGTCGACCCGGTGATTACGATCATCACCGAATTTACCCGGACGTGAAAGATTGGCGATGGGAAGATCTTTGTCATCCCGGTCGAAAAGGCGATCCGGATCCGGACCGGAGAGACGGAGGTATAACCGGTTACAAAAAACAAACCGTACCGTAATCTCATCACATCTCTCCCGGCCACCGTCCCCGGGGTTCACCACTCCAGGGACCGGCAAGGCCTCCTCTAAAAGAAGTCCAACTATTCCGGGATGTTATGCGAGAGGATCCGGAAAAGGCAATCCGGATTCCTCTTTTTCTGCACGAAAAGACGCATACCGGCCGGTTGAGCAAGGGAAAACTCGTTCCGCTCGGGCACGCGGAATTTCTCCGGATGTACTGAGGGGATCCGGTTATTTCATTTTTTTCTTTTTTCTTTTTTTTGTATTCGTTGTTTCTCAAAGGGACTGCATCCAATATTTACCGTTCCGGGCCCGGAACCGGCAACATCACCTGGTTTTTTGAAACCGGTAATTCACAGGTATTTAGGGAATCTGCCATTTATATGCTGATGCTCCAGTGGAAGCAAAGGGGTATATGAACGTTATTAATTTGCTGGATTAAAAAAATAAAGCATTAAATATAATATAATTCAGAAATCCGTTTGCCGGGACATGGGTTTATCGCCCGAAAACGTCAGCGCCCATGACCCGGTCAAATTTCCGGATTGTCTCAACCGGTTACGAGTTTACTTATCATCTTCCGTGAGCAAGCACAACCGTGATCGTACTCTCGCTTCCGGCCCGCATCGCTTCCTGGATCAGCCTCTCGCAAGCCGCCCCGGGATTGCCCTCGGATCTCCGGACAAGAGATGCGATTGATGCCGGAGGCAGGAACCTGGTGAGACCGTCAGATCCCAGAAACAGGAATTCGTCTCCTAGCACAAACTCCATAACGTCGGTGTTTTTCAGCCGGTACGGGGCGCCGAGCACGTGGGCCACCATATTGGACAGATCCGGTGTCCGTGGTCCGGGTTGAGAGGCCGGGTACGATCCCGGGACCGGCCGGCTCCGCGGCCGGTTGTACGGTGGTTTCCGTAATGACAAATGCGTTTTTCCCGGTAACATCGATAAGGGTGCAGATGTTCCGGTCATCGATAATCGCGGCTACGAGCGTTGTTGCAATGAGAATGCGGGGAACCTTCTTCTCTTCGAGAGCCCGTACTGCAGCATCGGCCTTCCGGACCGCAGTCATCAGGATCCCCCGGGCACTTCCCCGGCATTCCTTTACCGTCTGCAGGAATGAGTCGATCGCGGTCCGGCTCGCGAGCACTCCGCCTCGATGGACGGTAAGACCGTCAGCGATCGCAATGGCAAAATACGGGCCGGCCTGTTCGGCGCAATATGCATCCTCGTTCTGCAGACTGAGGTCGCGTTCGGACAGGGCCGATACAATAATGTCGGACATAAAATCACCCTGTCGCCCAGGAAATATAAATCTGCTGACCATTCGCGATGGTACATAAAATCAGATTGCCAGTCAAATCGTGACGGGACTGACGCGGAAAAAATTCGGAACGAGGGAAGAAAAAAAAATAAAAAAACGGCCCGGCAAATCTTTATCGGGGAATCCGCCAATGAATTCCCATGGATAAAGAAGCACAACCGGTGCGGGTGAAACGCGACCGGCCTATCTGCGAACGATGCCAGGATCCGAAGATCGTCGAGAAACCCGGCGGCGGATACAAGTGCAAACGGTGTGGGTACGACAGCGTGAAAGGAAGGTAACGATACCCGCTGATCACGGAATTTATCGATTGACTGTTCGCTGTTTTCCGCGTGATCGAAAAACCGGGACCGATTTTTAGTGAAAATAAACGATCTGGACTGTTTCTTTCGCCCGCGTCAGGCCGGTTTTTGTTCCGTACACGAACTGAGAATCCGGGACCGCGTCCCACCGGAGTATTCTCCTGAACCTGGACGAGTTGATCCGGACACCGGCAAGAGCTGAAATTATCTTCTGACCTGCCGACATTTTTCCATGCAGCAGTTTATCCGGGACACAGCACGGCTTGGCCTCATTTTCTGGCTCGCGAGTTATCTCCTCTCCTTCATCCTGTACTTCTCGCCGGTTGCGGGCATCATGGGCTGGGTTCTCTTTGCCGTGATGACTCCTGTCACGCTTGCCGTGACCCTCTGATATTTTTCAGCTCGTCCCCACGCGTTCCTGTATTTCGTGATGGTCGAGATTGCCTGGACCGCGATCGCACTCGTCTCTGACTATGTCTTCATCGTTCTCCTCCTCCAGCCGGCGGCGTACTATAAGGCCGATGTGTTCGTGTATTACGCGGTGACATTCCTTATCCCGGTTGCTTCCGGTTGGTACCTGCGATGGGTCCCGGTTTGAAAAATCGCTTCTTCGCTTGCAAACGAATGACAACGAATCACTCCGATAACAAATAATTTTCACCGGATGGAAAAAGCGCGATGTCCCGAGTGCGGAGGGCCCCTGCTGTCCGGTACCTGCCCGAGCTGCAAGGTGTTCGTTGAGAAGAAGAGCGAGTTGCTTCCGTATTTTGCAATCGCCGGGGTTGGTCTTGCTGCTCTCATCCTTGTTGCGGTGCTCCTGCTCAGCCCGAGCCAGTTCACGGGATCCTCAGACTCGCTCCTTGTAGCCCCCGGGTCTCACGGTATGGCGGCTCCCCCCTCGGTACCAACGTGCACGATCGGGCTCACCGGCAACAAAGTCCCGCCTTCCCTGATCCGGCTCATGGTCACGTCATCAACCTGCAGCCCGGGAGAAGTTGTCGAACTCCGGGTCTCGATCAACGGAGCCGGGAAAGGAACTCTTGATCTGCGGGTTTCTGCGTCAGATACGTTTGCCGGTGTGGCCGGAGTCAACAACGTCATTGTCACGGCCAGATACGCAAATGGTGCCGAGAAGATTATGTACACCAACCTCGCGTTCTAAAAAAACTCCGTTTTATCCGCTGTCGGGTGCCCCCCCAAGGAAAGTGATGAGGTGTTTTCGGTCAACGGGGTGAGACCTGCGGAAAAAATTGCCCTGTTTCAGAATGACCGCCGGGTCACATTCGGAGTCGAGCCTGATGGGACGGTACAGCAGCTGACCACGACGCTGTTTTTGCAGAAGATCTATGGACAGGACGCGGTTTTTGTCCGGGCCGGATGATCCGGGGATTATTTTCCAAAATATCCCCATCGTTCGAGCAGTTCCCGGACGACTTCCATCCCGTCCATCCGGTTTCTTCTGGCATCAAGATAAACCGCACCGGTGAAGGCTCCAAACACAGTATCGAGAGCCCTGTTTGTCTGCGCCCAGCTCTCGCCCTCTTCATTCTCCCACCCGATATACTTCCTGAACTGGGTTTTTTCCGCAAACTTCCGGCTCCGGGCGTGTTTTGCTTTCCGGATCATCTCCGGTGTTAAGGTTCCTTTCTCCCGGTCCCCTTTCTCATAGAGCCTGGTGGTTATGACCGCGTCAAGGATCGTCTCTCCTAGGGTTGCAAGGGGCTCCATGAGATTCGGATTCTTGGTAAAACTCGCGCTGGCCGCAGGGTGGTGACAGAGCGCCATTTTCAGAAGTTCCGGGTTACGGAACCGGTAGCCGGTCTCTTCCTGCAAATCTTCCGGGCTCATCTGTGGACCGCGACCTTGCGACATAGTCTGGTACTCGTTGGGAGCGGAGGGTGATAAGGTTTGGTCCGGGATATTTTCCGATGCTGACAAAATCTTAAGAGATCCCGGGGAGAATTCCTGCTATGCAGGAGCCGGAAGCATGCGAAAACTATCCCCAAGGGACGATCATTGTTTCAAATCTCCTGACCCTGTCCATATACGGTGTCGGGGCATTTCCGGTGTACCAGTCCGGCGCGATCTGGCTATGCCTGTATCTCCTCTTCATCGCGGTACTTGAACTCCGTCTGCTCGGGAAGCATTGCGTGGACTGCTGGTCTACGGCCGGAGCTGTGCGTTTGGAAATGGGCGGGTTGCGGCCCTGATCTTTCCCCGGGGAAGCCTGGAGCGGTTCAGCAGGAAGATCATGAGCTGGAAGGATATCCTTCCGGATTTCCTGGCGTTTTTCATTCCGGCTGTTGCGGGTATTATTCTTCTCCTTATTGAATTCCGGTGGATCATTCTCGTCCTTGTCATTATTCTTAGTTCCTCGGGTTTTTCGGAAACGCATTCGTGCGGGGACAGCTTGCCTGCAAATACTGCATGTAGCGGCGGATAGGGTGTCCTGCGGCAGAGTTTTTCGATAAGAAAAAAAATCAGGATAACGCCCGGTAATTTTGTTTACGGAGAATCCCTGATGCACAGGAAAAACAATTATCCTTGGATTTTTTGCAGCGCGTTGATAATATTGCCGACGCATTTTTCGCGATCGGATGCAGCGCAATCGATGGTTATGTCGGCATACTTTTCATACAGCGGGACCCGTTCGTTGTAGAGATCCTGAAGATCTTGTCCCTTGATGAGGACGATTCCACGAGTCTTTATGTTATCGAGTCTTTCCGCCATTTCGTTGAACGGGATCGTGATGTATACAATCACCCCATCTCTGCTGAGGTACTCCATCGCCTGGCTGTAGTACACGACGCTGCCTCCGGTAGCGATGACAGCGTTAGGGAAGTTGTGGCCCACGATGGTGGCTTCTTCGATTCTCTTAAACGCTTCCGTTCCGTCGGTATCGATGATCTCCTGAAGAGACCGGCCGGTCTTTTCCTGGATAAGAAGATCAGTATCGATAAAATCCCGTTTCAGGGTTCTTGCAAGAAGAGCTCCTATGGTGCTCTTTCCCGCGCCGGGCATTCCTATAAGAACGATGTTCTTCATGGACTGGTTGCTCCCTGTTTTTTTTATCGTAAATATCTGTCCTCCTGGTCCAGAAAAGCAATTACGTACTGTTGCTTCTCTCACGGGCCGGTACTGGCACGAGGCCACCGTCTCTCTCGCAAAACACGGGAGAGTTACGGGCAGCATTTGCCGGCATAGGTCCACCTGAAGTATTGATCACAAACCCGGTAATTCCCGTGGACAGATATTCTACTATATCTCCTGTGAATCAGATAAACGTAAAGATGACGGAAATTTTTTTTCACTCAAGGCAAGAATTAAGTCCCATCAGTTCTGGATTGACGTAATAAAAAAATCTGCCCCGGCGGGACTGTAGAGTAAATCCCGGTATCGGATCACCTGCCTCCCTGAGGTCCGGTCCGTGTGACTGATCAAACTATCCAAGTAATCTGGTGATGGTATGGCGGAGATCCCGATAATTCCCGGAAAAAAGAGTTGTGGCAGCGCTGTTTTTCGTGATCGTCGTGCTGGCAGTCCCGGCCCTGGTCCATGCCATGGGTCCGCGTGATGAACCGGCGTCTGGCGCGGATGTGGCATATGCGAACAACAGTTTTCGCTGCGGCGGCAGCAGTAATGTTACGGTCTGTTTCTTTTTTGGCGAGGAATGCTCGCACTGTCATGACATTATGCCGTTCCTGGATGAGATCGCAGAGAAATATCCTCAGGTGACATTTATCCAGCTCGAGACCTGGCACAACCCGACCAACCGGAATGCACTACGGTCCATCAACCAACAGCTCGGGATAGAAGGTGAACATGTTCCTGAAGTTGTGACCGGGACTACGGTTCTCCTGGGGTCCAGGGAGATTCAGAAAAAACTTGAAGCCGCAATCAAGGGTCAGATGAAAAGCAGCTGAACGAAAACGAAACGGATCTTCATTTTCCGGATCCTTGCCTTTTTTTTATAAAGCAGGTCTCCGTTACTTCCCGGGACGAAGGTGTCCCGCAGATACGAATGGACCTGATGGAAAGATTTCTTCCGGTTTGTATGTGCGTCCCGGTTTTTCCGGAAGAGCCCGCAGGCCCGGAATTTCCGGTTGCGGCCGGGACAGAAAAATCTGGGCCGGATCTCAAGTCTGCGGGGTGCGTTATCCTGCCGGATCGCGGGAGACAAAAGTTATCCCTTTTGCAGAGATTTTTCCTTCAACCTCGTTACATCCTCCGGCAAATGCAGTACGTGCATCTTCCGGTGGCAGTTGGGGCAGAGGGCAACGATATTTTCCCGGCTATCCCGTCCTCCCTCAGCGAGCGGGATGATGTGATGGGGTTCGAGATAGGGTTCGCCATCCGGAGACCGGAACGGAGCAGGTCTGTCGCAGAACTGGCAGATGCCGGCTGACTTCTGCTCCTTGTATTCAGGGACCAGAGGGGCAAGTGGCTCCTGCCCCCGGACGGAGGTTGTACGTCCGTGCCTCCCGGTCTCAGCGTGCGGGTGGGGGACAACCGGCGCGGGTTTTCCGGACGGAACCCGGTTGGCTCGCGTGCGGAGCAGTTCCTCTTTTGTCTCCCGCATTTCCTTGTTCAGAATCGGCGGAGCCTTGTTCCCTTTGATCCTGAGTGGAAAGATGTATACGTCCCGGACATTCTTCTCAATGTCTGCCTGGCGGGAGAGGAAAGGCGGATCGCTCAGTTCGACTTCGCCCATGTACACGTACCTCCCCTCAGCGAAAACTTCGAAGAGGTACAGGTTGACGCCGTTTGTCTTTGACTCGGAGAGCGTCTTGTTCTCGTGGAAGGTGAGACCCCGTTCGCCCGAGAGCCCCATGCCGGTGTAATGGAAGAACCGGTTGACCCACTTGTCTTCGAAGGCAGAGGTTGTGTGATCGGCGAAAAGGACAAGACTGTTTGTCCGGAGCGATCTTCGCATGATTCCTTCCGGGCCGACTTTGAAGATCCTCCGGAGCGTGTCGTTGTCCACGGTCTCGCCGGGCTTTACCGGCACGTGGAATTCGCTGTCTTCTTCAGTTGCCCCATGCACCCGGGTGGCATCGAACTCGACATCGTACTGGTCCCAGTCCCGACGCCGGACAAAACTGATCGAGGGGGTGTCGTCTGAATCTTTCTTGCTCTTTTTAAAAAAGTCCACCCACTGGGGATATGTCTTCTGGAGCACCGCGGCAAAATCCGCCTTCCACATCATCCGGGTCCAGGGTGCCGGGTGGCTGGTCATCTCGATGAATGCATCGAACCGGTGTTCCCCGAGAAAGAGTGTGATGTGGTGCTTCTGTCCCTGCCGCAGCCCGGCAAGCGAGAAAAAGTCGCGAATCTCCTCCGGGATAACGGTTTCGCGAAATATGAAGACCGGGCGGTCGGTCTTTTTAGTTGCGATGGTGTCCGATTCGATCATCCAGGAGAGGTCCTGGGCATTTTCCGGGTTCGCGGAGCGATCGCGGGGTGGGGGCATGGCTTTACAAGATATTTGAGATCTTTGTTTTTATATGTCGTGGAGGGTATTTGTTTTGCCCTTTTTTTATGTTTTAAACAAGACTCTACAAAATACCACTGTGGACTCCCCTGAATGCAGAGTATTTTGGAATTCATTGCTTTAAGCGTACCGGCCAAGGACTTTTTTGGATCGAGTGAACAATATCCCTCCGGAGAGTTTCTTTATCGTAGACGTCAGTAGTAGGGTATGTGGATGCAAACCCGGATCGGGCAAGGCTGCAGAAAATGACGAATTCCGTCACACGGAATCCTAAAATCCCGGGTTAACCGTGATTTGCGGCCAACGGGGGCAATAATTGTCTCAAAAAACATGCAAATAGAACGCTGATACACGGGTATAGCCGGCCCAACGAGCGGGAGAGATCGCGGGATCGGGAAAAAATGCGTTTCTCGGGATCCAAAATTTCTGTTTTTTTAAATCCAAAAAAAGCCAGCTCCCGTTCCGTGTATATTCACTGCCGTGAACCCTGGGGACTGGCGCAAGTACAACGTTTTTAGCTAAATAACCAGTAACGTTGTGGAAATATCCTGAGAGAATAATCGACGTTAAAAATACCTGGCTCCCTGAGATAGATAACCTGAGAGCTTTTGCCATTCTCGGGGTGATATACATCCACGCCTTCGGGATCATCCCCGCCGCCTTAGTCAATGTCATCGCCATCGTTGAAGAGAATCATATTCTTATGGCGTTCAACCAGTACGTCGAATCCATATCTGACTTTGCTGTCCCCTGTTTATCGTCTTCTCCGGCTTCGTCCTCGCGTACCATTATTCCTCCACGTTTAATCTCCGGAAATTTTACTCGCGCCGGCTCGTAAAAATTATTCCGCCCTATATCTTCATCTCGCTCCTAAGCATACTCGGCCTTGCACTCATCGAGGGAATTCCGTCGCTTACCGGCATCCTCATCAAAATCGCAACCGCAAGTGCAAGCAGTCCCCTCTGGTTTGTTGCCATCATTCTCCAGCTCTACCTCCTGTACCCGGTTTTTCCCGGCTGTTCTGTATCTTCAGGGCCCGGGACTGCGAATACATCCTCGTCTTAGCAGCCCTTGCCATCCAGATCTTCTGGGAACTCCTCGCGCGGTACATTGACAACCTGTTTCACAATCCCACGACTCTTCTTCTTACCGACCGGGTCTGTCTGGGCTTTCTCTTCTATTTTGTTATCGGGATGATCTTTCTCGCGAGGAATTATCCGGCATTAAAGGCCACGGCAGCCCGGGTAAATCCCCTCGTTCCCGCAACTATTGCCATCTTCCTGAGCGTGTATTCGATCCTGCCATTCACCCTCCCCTTTATTGTCGAGCTGCTGATCGAGCTGGGCTTCATTATTGCTACGACCTTCTTCCTCTTCCAGGTCTCACTTGATATTTCCCGGTACTCCGGCCGGGTGACCCGGCTCATCGGTTCGATCGGATACTGCTCCTTTGGAATGTATCTGATCCATCCTTTCATTCTTTATCTCGTGATAACCGGGTTGTTTGCGGCCGGCCTGAACCGGATCCTGGGCATTCAGCCCGATTCTCCTCGGAATTGTGCTGTCCGTCTCGTATATCATCGTGTATGCAATGGCGAAATTCCCGTGCACGGAATTTCTCATAGGGGTGAAACACCGGGATCATGAGGAAAAATAGTTCTCCGGGCGAGCATCTCCATGCTTCCTCCCGCTGCTCATTTTTATTATTGTTGAACGTTTTTCCCGGGGATATTTTTGCTTCGCGACCTGGTCACCGGGCAACCGGCTCGTCTCTCGGCCCCATGTGTTGCTACTGGACAGAAATCTAAACACTCCACCGTTCTTTCGGCCGCATATGGAACCGGGAGAAGGGATACCACTCCGCCCCCTGGGACGAACGGGGGAGCGGGTCTCAATGATCGGGCTTGGCGGATTTCACCTGGGAAAGCCACATATCCGCGGGCAGGAGAGCATTCGCATCATCTGTGCCGCGATCGAGAGCGGGATAACATTTCTCCAACTGCTGGGGCTAAAACAACGGTGAGAGCGAGCGGAGGATGGGTCTTGCCCTCCGAGATGGATACCGGAAGCGTGTCTTCCTCATGACCAAGATCGATGGCAGAGATCGGAAATCTGCTGCACGACAGATAGACGAATCGTTAGCCCGGCTGGGTACAGGAACGATCGATCTCATGCAGCTCCACGAGATTATCCGGATGGAAGACCCTGTCCGGATCTTCGCGGAAGGCGGTGCCATGGAAGCGGTCCTTGCAGCAAAAGATGCCGGAAAGATCCGGTTCATCGGGTTCACCGGTCATAAGTGTCCGGCGATACACCGGAAGATGCTTGAGACTGCGACCGATCATGGATTCCGGTTCGATACGGTCCAGATGCCGCTGAACCTTATGGACACGCACTACAACAGTTTTGAGAAGAATATCCTGCCCGGTCTGGTGAAGAAGGGGACGGGCATTTTCGGTATGAAACCGATGGGTGACCGGATCGTCCTTGAGAGCAAAACGGTGACGCTGGAAGAATACCTGCACTACGCATTGAACCCCCCCGTCTCCACGGTGATCACCGGTATCGATTTGATGTGGATCCTTTTTCAGGCCGTTGAAACGGCCCGGAGTTTCCGGCCCCTGGGTGAGGATAAGGAAAAAGCCCTCCGGGCAAAAACGTTTGCAGCTGCCCGGAAGGGTGAGTTCGAGTGGTATAAAACCACGAATACGTTTGACGGTACGTTCCACAATCCGGCATGGCTGGGATGACATCTGCTGCATTCTCGTTTCCCTGATCCCGGCCGGCGGATCAGGATTCGAGAGAGAACCGCCATTTGCACATCGTGTCAGCCGGGTGTGGATCCGGCGGGGCAAAGAGGCATTCCACCCGGATCCGGTCATCGATCTCGCTCGCAAGACTGGTGAATTCTGCCCGGTGCATCTCCCGGCAGATATATTCCTTAAGCCCGCGCCGGAGCTGTGCCTCCTGGGTGGGACATACCGGAACCGTAATGATGACCTCGTCTTCTTTCTCTTCAATGGTGTAATCTACGATCATCACCCAGGGAAAATGTTTCAGCGCCTTAACAAAACCCCTGAGCCCTTTCTCGGTAATCCCGAACCGGCTTACAATACCCCGGGCAGCCATGCCGGCCACCCGGCCCCGGTATGTCGATTTCGAGGAGATGTTGGCTATAATCGCTTCCCTGTACGATGGTGTAGAGTTCTTCATTCCTGATCGTAACCGTGCCTCCCGCTACGTCCGACCCGGCATCAGTGGTATCCGTAATTGGTTTTCCATCAAGGATCACGCGGATTGCCGTTGAGTTTGAAGCGCTCCCGACAAAATACACGTTCTTAGCACTGTACCGGTGAACTATCGCTGACGGACCGGCTGTTTCTGCATACTGATCGGTAAAATTCCATGTGCCGACAAGATAAAGCGCGTTTGTTTGATGGTACCGGGCAGGACCTGTACGCCCGCTGCACCCCGTTTTCCGTTTGCCAGATATTCGTTTTTTGCTGAGCCGAAATATGTCTCGGGGCTTCCCACTTCAGTGAAGTTTACCGGTATGGCGTTTGTGGGTATCACGGTCGTGCTGGTAATCGTTATATTGAGGCCGAGTGCCTGTGCCCGTTTCCGGAGGAGTGACTGGCTCTTCATCTCGGTCGCGTTGTAATCGCCCTCCCCGATATGGCGATCAACGATAAAGCCGTCAATGTCGATCAGGTAATCCTCAGGTCAGTACTGGTTCCCGTACGATCCCCATGTCGTGTAGTTGTTGTCCAGCACAACCGGGTACCGGATGCCATTTTTTTTACTGCTGCCCGGACATTTCCGATGTCATGTTCGAACTGGAACTCCGGTGTGTGAACCCCGATAATCTCAAGTCCCTGTTCGCGATATTTCGCGTACCACATATTCAGGTATGGTATCGTACGCTCACAGTTGATGCAGCTGTAGGTCCAAAAATCCACGAGGATTACTTTCTTCCCGATCAGGCTGCCGATAGTGAGATTGTCAACATTCACGAAACCCGAGGGTTGGGCGATCTCCTTTGCATAGGGATACAACCTCGCCTTCTCGGCATTGATAGTGGATCGGTTTCCCGGAGATACTGCCGCGTACCTGCAAAGGATTTAGTCGGGCTGAGCGGTAGTGCTACTATCGCTCCTGCTATGAGGACGAGCGCGATGATGAGTGCAATTGTTCTCTTTTCTATAGGTTTCAACTCCCCAGCAGGAACCCGTTGAGAGCTGGAAGGTTTGCGATGAGTGCAAGTGTCTGCGTGAAGATCAGGATTCCGATGATGATCAGCAGGATCCCAAAGACGATGTTGATGTACTGTACGAGATGCGCGTAACGCTTAATCCAGCCAACGGCCTGCCTAGCAAAAAGCCCGGTTATGATGAACGGGAGCCCGAGGCCGAGCGAGTACTCCATTAAGAGTGAGAATGCAAGGCCCGGGGTTGTTGCCGCAAAACCGAGAATCGCCCCTAGAACCGGCCCGACGCATGGTGTCCACCTGGCAGCGACTGCGACGCCAAAGAGAAACGCTGTAGCGTATCTGGACTTTATTTCTGTCACACTGAATTTGTGTTCCTGTTCAAGCCAGCCTACCCGGACAAACCCGGTTAGGTACAGGCCGAAGAAGATAATGATAAGGCCACCTGCCCGGGAGAGCCAGGTCTGGACATCGTTTGCAATCGCGGTCAGCACACCGTTTAAGAGGATCCCGAGCAGGGAGAAGACAAACGAAAAGTCGGCCACAAAAAGAATGCTTGCGACAAGAATATCCCCGCGTTTTCCGGAACTCTCTTTCACCGATGTACCCGCCAGATACACGAGGAAACCTGGCACGAGAGGCAGCACACAGGGTGCAAGGAACGATACGATCCCTGCGAGGAATGCGATGAAATACGTGATTTCAGCCATCATCATCCACCGGGACCGGCATAAAACCCAAAATGTCACTTGGCCCGCATCGGGTAGACTTCATGATTATGTCAGCATCCTTTTCCGGTCTGTCATTCTTCTCTTTGCCGTCCCGTCTCCAGTGAGGCGCAGGTACTCTATAAATTTTTGGCAGCGGAATCCGGAAAATGTTTTTACCCCTTCACCCTATGCAGTTAATAGCGATCGAAAGAGAGGTGTACTGCAATGAAAAAGGATCTGCTGATGTGGGACGAGACGATCTTCCGCGACCCGGAGGTTCTGGAAATCGATTACGTTCCCGAGCAGTTTGAGTTCCGGGATACCCAGATGCGCGAGCTGGCGTTCCAGATCAAACCCGGGCTTCGCGGTGGCCGCCCGCTGAACACGGTGTGCAAAGGCCTCCCGGGTACCGGGAAGACGACGAGCGTCAAGAAACTTTTCACCGAGATTGAGGAGACCACCAAGAAGCTCGTGCCGGTCTACATCAACTGCCAGATCGACAATACCAAATTTGCCATCATCACCCAGATCTACAAAAAGCTCGCCGGCCACCTTCCCCCGGCGTCGGGAACATCGTTCAAGCAGGTCTTTGATGCCATCGCACGGATCCTGATCAAGGACGAGATCATCCTTCTGGTTGCGCTTGACGATGCAAATTATCTTCTCTACGAGAACGAGATCAACAAAGTGCTCTATACCCTCCTCCGTTCCCACGAGACGTACGAAGGAACTCGTATCGGCGTCATTGTCATCATCAGCGATCTCGACATCGATATTTCCCGAGCTGTCGATGCCCGGGTGGCGTCGGTCTTCCTCCCGACCGAGATCAATTTCCCTCCATACGGCGACGAGGAAGTACGCGAGATCATGAAGGCGCGTGCGAAGCAGGGCCTGTACCAGGGTGTGCTGAGTGAGGAGATGCTCGAACTCGTTGTAGAGCAGACGCTGAAGAGCGGGGACCTCCGTGTCGGTATCGATCTCCTTAAACGTTCTGCCCTCGTTGCCGAACGTGCGGCACGACGCTCTATCGAGCGCGATGATGTCTGCAAGGCATACGCGATATCGAAGTACCTTCATCTGATCGGGACCGTAAAAACCCTGAAAGACGAGGAGCGGCAGATCTTAAAAGTGCTCGCTGAACGAAGCACCAAAGAAAACGAGATGAACGCAGGCGATGTTTTCAAATCGCTCAAGGAATTGACCCCAATAGGATATACCCGGTTCTACGAGATTATCCGAAAAATGGACGCGATGCGCCTCGTGAATCTTCATTATCGCGATGGGAAAGGCAGAACGCGGATTATTACGCTGCGGTACGAGCCGGAAAAAGTACTTGAGTCCCTTGTCTGACTCCGGATCGGTTTGAAAAATATTATCAATACACAGAACTTCTTTTTATGATACAGGGGTTTTATTCATGCTGAGTGTTAACGAACTGGCACTGGAAATTTTCGATAATCTGGCAGATCTGGCAGAAGAATTCAATGCTGCCTACCACGAGCTCGATAATGGCGCACGGATTGTAGACTGCGGTGTGTCCGTACGTGGCGGGTACGCGGCAGGCAGGGCATTTACCGAGATCTGCATGGGCGGTCTTGGCGAGGTCAACTTCCGGATGGGACATATCAAGGACTTCCCGATGCCCTTCATCGATGTCAATACCGACTTCCCGTCGATTGCATGCCTCGGTGCTCAGAAAGCCGGCTGGACCATCAAGGTCGGCAACTACTTTGCGATGGGCAGCGGGCCGGCACGGGCGCTCTCCCTCAAGCCGAAGCACACATTCGAAGTCATCGAATACGAGGACGACTACGACTGCGCGGTAATGTGCCTTGAGAGCGATCACCTCCCCAACGCAGAGGTTATGGAAAAGATCGCAGAGGAGTGTCATGTTGACGTCGCCAATGTCTGTGCGGTTGTTGCGCCCACCTCCTCGATGGTAGGTTCCATTCAGGTAGCAGGGCGTTGCGTCGAGACCGCGATCTACAAGCTCAACGAACTCGGGTTTGACACGAAGAAGGTCATCGCAGCAATGGGAACCGCACCGATCCCGCCGGTCCGAGGAGCCAAGCTTGCGATGGGCGTCACGAACGATGCGACCATTTACCATGGCAGAATCAGCCTCACCATGAAAGCACCCGAGATCAAGGATTATCTCGATAAGATTCCGAGCAACAAGTCAAAGGGTTACGGCAAGCCGTTCAACGATATATTTAAAGAGGCAGGGTACGACTTCTATAAGATCGACACCTCGCTCTTCTCACCTGCAGAGGTCATCATCAACGAACTCTCCACAGGATCGGTACACCATGTCGGTGCGGTAAACACCGATGTCACGCTGAGGTCCTTTGGTCTCCAGTAAATATCCACACCTTATTTTTTACTTGGGATAGTTTTCCGGGATACTTATTTCCTGATGATGCGATCCTGAACCGTTCCCGGTTTTTTTCTTCAGCAGTTCGCAATTTGCCCGGTAATCCGATCCCACCTCCGGAATGGAAGCGTTTTAAGGATGAATGATAGATATTCTGTTCGGTATTTCCCTTGCACGGGGTAAAAACCTGAAATTTCATCTGTTTAGAGAGGCTTTGTTATGGATCTCAAAGGAAGCAAAACCGAAAAGAATCTCCTTGCAGCTTTTGCAGGGGAATCCCAGGCACGCATGCGGTACACCTTTTTTACCAGCGTAGCGAAGAAGGAAGGGTACGAACAGATTGCCGGGTTCTTCCAGGAGACTGCGGATAACGAGAAGGAACACGCGGAGTTGTTCTTCAAGCACCTGAAAGGAGGGGAGGCTGAAATTACCGCCCCCTACCCGGCAGGTATCATCGGGAAGACCGCAGAGAATCTCCTGGCCGCCGCAAACGGTGAGAAGCTCGAATGGGGGACACTCTACCCGGGCTTTGCCGATGTAGCAGAGAAGGAAGGATTTGCCGAGGTTGCACATACCTTCCGCGAGATTGCAATGGTAGAAGTTTATCACGAGCGCAGGTACCGGAAACTGCTTGCAGGTCTCCAGGCAGGAACTGTCTTCTCCAAGGCCGCCCCCGTATTATGGAAGTGCCGGAACTGCGGGCACATCCATGAGTGCACGGATGCACCCGATCGCTGCCCAGTCTGCGATCACCCGAGAGCATACTTCGAGTTGTTCTCGGAAAACTACTGATTTTTACACGGTGCACCAAATTTTTTTCCAACGGGGGGTCGCTCGCGATTTTTCTTTATTTTCTTGGATCGTCCGGTGTGAGTTTGGTGGAACTTTTTCTTTCCGGTACGGGCACGAATAGCCCGGTCAGGACCTGCCCGGAAAAAGGTTTTTTTGGGGTAGGGGGCTTCCATTTAGGGCTGGGAGTAGCCGGCTCTCTTTCTGTGTGGGGGGGAGTGTCCGTATTTTCTAGTGGGGAGATGGCCGGCAGGAGTTTGAGCCAGGGGTGCCGGTTGCTTTTTAGGCGGAGGGGTAGGCGGGACTTTTTTTTAGGGAGGGTAGGGTCCGGTATTTTTTGAGGGGGGCAACCCGATAACGACTGGTGGTCTATTGTGCGGATTGACCACAGGGAGAATCTTTCACAACCCCAAGAAAGATGTCATGCGAGTTTAACTCCCCATGGAGGAATTCCCGGAACAGGTAGTTATTTTGTGCCCGTCTCCATTTCGTGATCCCGATCACCTTCACACCGCTTACCGCTCCGCGTTTAATACAGGAACTACAATAGTATATCAGGAGTTACCGGCTTAATGATGATAATCGGGATCGACCCGGGACTGGCCCGGCTCGGGTATGGGGTGATCGACGTTACTGACAGGAAAGAGCGGGCTGTCTGCTATGGGTGTATAGAGACCGGGAAGGAATTCCGTAACGCGGAGCGGCTTATCAGGATCTATACCGAGATCAATTCCCTCTTCGATCGTTATCCTCCTTCCCATGTCACCCTTGAAAAATTATTCTTCACAAAGAACATTTCCTCCGCGATGGGCGTGAGCGAGGTCCGGGGGGTAATCCTGCTTGCAGCCGAACAGCGGCAGATCCCGATAACCGAGTACACACCAAACGAGATCAAGCAGGCGATCACCGGCTCGGGCCGGGCAGACAAAAAGCAGATGCAGGAGATGATAAAAAGACTCCTTCACCTCGAAGAGATCCCAAAACCCGATGACGCGGCGGACGGTCTTTCGATTGCCTTATGTCATATCCACGTCATGAGATAGTACAATGATTGCCCATCTCCGCGGTGAATGCGTCCTGACCGGTGACCGGTGGGTAGTAATCAATGTCAATGGTGTCGGTTACCTGGTGCAGGTGACCCAGCCGGCCCTTCTCATTCTGGCAAACACTCATGGAAAAGTCCAGCTCTTCACCCATATGGCCGTCCGCGAGGATGCAATCACGCTCTTTGGTTTCCTTCACCAGAGTGAACTCGAGATGTTCCGCATCCTCATCGGGGTCAGCGGTATCGGCCCGCAGACTGCGATGAACATCCTCTCCCAGATTGGGATCGAAGAGTTTGCGATGGCAATCTTAAATGAGGATGAGAAGACACTGACCCGGATCTCCGGCGTCGGCACGAAAGGCGCCAAGCGTCTCATCCTCGAACTCCGGGACAAGATGAGAAAGGTGAGCGAGACGCTGGTGCGTGCGGATGCCGGCCGGGGCACACCTGCGGTCAACGATGCGATCAGTGCGCTCATCTCCCTCGGGTTTGCCGAGAAGGAATCGCGGGATGCAGTGAGTACAGTGGCACAGAGCCTGAAATCTCCTACCGTTCAGGACATAATCCGGGCGGCACTTGCGCAGCTGAAGGGGCGGTAAACGATGTCCGAGCGGTTCATCTCTCCTACCGTAATACCGGAAGAAAGTGACGATATCACCATCCGGCCGACCCGGCTTGATGAGTTTATCGGGCAGGTGCAGGTCAAGGATTCTCTCAACATTGCCATAGAGGCTGCCCGGAAACGAAAAGAGCCCCTGGATCACATCCTCTTCTCCGGTCCCCCGGGACTCGGCAAGACAACGCTTGCACATATTATCGCGAGGGAGATGGGAGTTGATATCCGGGCAACTACCGGCCCTGTCCTCGAAAAACCGGGAGATATCGCGGCACTCCTCACCCCGCTTAAAGAAGGGGACATTCTTTTCATCGATGAAATTCACCGGATCAACGCGGTTGTCGAAGAAGTGCTCTATCCGGCAATGGAAGATCTCTTTATCGATGTGATGATAGGGGAGGGCCCCAGCGCCCGGTCGATCAAGCTGGATCTTGCCCACTTTACTCTCATAGGTGCGACGACGAAACAGGGACTTCTTGGAGCTCCTTTCCGGGACCGGTTCGGGATTATCTCCCGGCTCGACCTCTATTCCCCCGAGGAGCTGGTTAGAATCGTGACCCGGAGCGCATCGATCTTAAAGATCCCCATCACGCCAGACGGAGCTGAGGAGATCGCACGCCGGAGCCGGGGAACGCCCCGGATTGTCAACCGGCTGTTGCGAAGAGTGAGGGATTTTGCGACTGTACGGGGTGACGGCACGCTTACCCAAGAGATCGCCGGACAGGCTCTTGCCCTGATGCAGATCGATAAACTTGGGCTCGACGAACTGGACCGGAGGATCCTTGCGGTTATTGCGACCAATTTTGATGGCGGCCCAGTGGGAGTAAAGACCATTTCCATCTCCGTTGGGGAAGAAGTACGAACAATCGAGGAAGTGTACGAGCCGTACCTGATCCAGATTGGATTTATCAAAAGGACTCCCCAGGGACGGGAAGTTACCCCGGCTGCAAAACGACATCTCAAAAGTCCCCAGAAAACATTAGTGTGACTATTATACCTAATATGAACATCAGGATGGTTCAACTACGCATTACGATGCTACTACCGGGATCTGAAAAAATTTTCTGTTACATTTTGGGAGTGACAAAGAGATTCCGAAACCGGATCACGGGCTCTCCGGGACCTGGTGGTGCCGGGAATGTATCGACTGCGACCCTGACATTCATCGAGAATCATTACTGACTTGTCCGGTCTTTTCTTCATCTCCGTGACACCGGTTTTGCTGCACAGGTTTGTAAAGAGAAGCGATCACCCGGCTCCCTGCACCCGGCGAAAATTACATTGTGTGAATCGCAGAGATGACGGAGGAAAGAGAAAGGGGACATCTGAAAAAAATACGTTTCGTCTTCACTCTTTTTTCCGCATCGTCGACAGATATGGCATGAGCAGGACAATTGCAATAATGATGAAGAAATTGCCAAAGAGGTAGAGGAGCTGCTCCCGCCCTTGATCGTAGAACCTGAGATCGAAGGAGGTGGCCTTATCCCACCTGACGTTTGTCGTATTATCCGGGTTCCGGGTTACATTGGCCCCGAAACTCAGTCCGGCAAGCAGGGGATTGCGGACATCGAACTCCTTTGGAAGACTCACATTCATTTGGTACGGTGCATTGAACGCATCCTGCAGGTTATTGTCGCGGAGGGGCGCCATATAGGAGATGGTGTAGTTTCCCTTTGCGAAGGTAACCGCCATCCGGTTATCAAAAACGGACGGTGTTGTCAGGTTGAACGGGCAGGAAGGGGAACAGTTTCCCGTTACCTGAACGTCACTGACTTTTAAAGGCGAAGCTCCCCTTAACAGGGCGGCTTCGGTGAAGTCATAGCGTGTGCTATCTGAAACTTCGATTGATGCCCGGTATGCTGTTCCGTTTGGCAACACTTGGTAGTCAGCTGACAGTGCCCCCGCTGCGGGGACCAGCGTCAGGACGATTACAAGTGCAGCGCAGAGAGCAGCGAGGGAAGATCTGCGTCGATTTCGGTCGGGGGTTCGCATTGTTTGATCACTGTGTCCGGATCCTTGAGCAGGTGGCCGGTGACGACGCAGACGATCTTCTCGTCACGGTCGATCTTGCCCATCTGAACAAGTTTTCTGATTCCCGCTACTGAAGCTGCCGATGCCGGTTCGACGCCGATACCCTCCTTGCGGGCAAGATCCTTCTGCATACTGAGGATCTCTGCATCGGTGACGGTCTCGGCGAGGCCATTTGTTCTCCTGATCGCGGTGAGTGCCTTTTCCCCGTTCACCGGCGCGCCGATGCGAATTGCGGTCGCGACAGTCTCCGGGTTTGTTTCGGGTACATATTCAGTCAGGTTCTCGCGGATTGCCCGGACGATCGGGCTCGAGCCTTCTGCCTGGATTCCGGTCATCATCGGGAGCTTGTCGATGAAGTCCAGTTCCTGGAGCTCAAGAAGTCCCTTGTACACCGCAGAGATGTTCCCGGCGTTGCCGACCGGGAGGACGATCCGGTCCGGTACTTCGTCCAGCTGGTCGATTGCTTCGAACCCGATGGTTTTCTGACCTTCAAGCCGGTAAGGGTTGATAGAGTTGAGGAGATAAAGGCCATGGGTAAGGCAAAGGTCGTGGACCATTTCAAGAGCGCGGTCGAAGTTGCCACGTATCGAAATAACCTTTGCCCCGTGCATAAGTGCCTGCGCCACCTTACCGACCGCGACTTTTCCCGCAGGAAGCAGAACAACGGAGGGAACTCCGGCTTTTGCTGCATATACTGCAAGACTTGCCGAGGTGTTCCCGGTGCTTGCACATGCGATGCTCTTCTTACCCAGCTGGAGCGCCATGGAGACGCCGACAGTCATTCCGCGGTCCTTGAAAGAACCAGACGGATTCATCCCTTCATGTTTCGCGTAGAGATGGGGGAGTCCCAGCTCTTCTCCAAGACGCTTGAGATGGTAGAGCGGGGTCCCGCCTTCCTGCAGCGTGACTGGGGGGATCGTTACCGGGAGGAGTTCCCGGTACCGCCAGACGGAGATCGGCCGCCGGTTCCAGTTCACCTTCGAAACGGAGATCTTATCGAGCGAGTATTTTACCGCAAGCAGGTGACCGCATTTTTTACAATTGTAAATAATCTCGTCAGCGGGATAGGTGGCTCCACAGTTGACGCATGCGAGATGGTACATGGCATATCATTGGTCATCCGGATACATATAGGCGTGCGGTTTTGTGAAAGAGGAATAAATGCTTGCTGTTCGTGCCGGTGTCCAGCGGACTTCGCGGATTTCTCCGGAGGATAACCGGATCCATTCGCGATAAGCTATTTTGGAAGGTTCCGGTGTAATTCATCCTGGCAATCCCGTCCCACCGGGAAAAGATCCGAAAAAATGAGTTGTTCCGCTTCGCCGGCACGCTGGATGATTGAACCTGAGGGATCGGCTGTTATCGAAGCTCCTGTATACCGATCGACCGGTGTTGTTCCCGTAGTGTTAATCCCCACAATGTACATCTGGTTCTCTGCCGCACGGGCCCGGATAAACAGCTCCCAGTGATGGATCCTGCTTTCCGGCCAAGCAGCCGGAACAAAAACAGTCTGTACCCCCATCTTTGCATAGATGCGGAAGAGTTCAGGGAACCGGAGATCGTAACAGATGGCAACTCCGCAGAGGAGACCGCCCAGCGGGAAGATCCCCGGTTCAGTCCCCGGCAGGAAAAATTCATTCTCCTTTGCATGAGAGAACAGGTGAATCTTGGAGTACGTGGTAAGGATTCTGCCATCATTCCCGATAACTACTGAGGTATTTCGTGGACCTGTGTCCGTGGTCTCGCGGAATGAGCCGAGAACAGCAATTGAACTTTCCTTGGCAACCTTCTGGAGGGAAGAGATAATCGAACCTTCCGGTCCCTGGATATTTTTTGAAGACTGAGGATCCCAACCGGTCGCAAACTGTTCGGGAAAACAGATGATATCTGCACCACAACTGGCAGCATAATGGATCTGGCTCTCCGCTTTTGTAAGGGTTTTTTCAGGATCCTCCCACATGCTCATAATCTGGGCACTGCATGCCCTAATCATGCCGGATTCTTTCCCTGAACTTGAATCAGGGTGTGGCATTGCGTGGCTGTGCATACAGGATCACAACAGCACTCATAACAACAAGGATAGTTGTCGTTAGTAAGAGGAACGGGGCGATCGGCATCTTAACGCCAAGAATCATGATCCCGATGATTATTCCCGCAACCGTAATACTACTGCCGATAAGTACCATCCCAACCGATGTAAGATCCCATTCAACCATGGTTATCCTCCGGCAAACAGGGGAAATGCCACCCGAATGCCATTGATTACAAACTGGACCGCGATGGCGATGAGGAGCATACCCATAAGACGGTTGATTGCCCTGTACTCCCGCTGTCCAATCTTTTTCATGATATAATTGGAATGCCGCATCATAAAATATGTGATTACGATCGAAACGAGGATCGATGTGATAACAATTTCTGCGGCCAGAAGGGTTATCGCGGTTGCTTTATTCATCAGAACAATCGTTGTCGTGATCGCGCCCGGGCCCGCAATCATCGGGATTGCAAGCGGCATCATCGAGACATCGTCAGTATCGCGGGATTCGTATTTTTCCGTCGAAGAGCTGCAGGATCCAGGTTCCTGCAATCGCGACGATAAGGCGTATAATAAGAGCGGATCTGCATGCATCCCGTGCTCCCTGTTCCATCGACTGGGTCAGGGAGACGTAAACCAGCGTTGCGTCGAGGGGGTTGACAATGATCAGGACCGGAGAGAGCGACAGCAGGGTGAAACTGATAAGGTCTCCGGTCATTAATTATAAGTGCGGTATTGCCGGTTAATAGTGATTATGGTGTCCTCCGGATGAGGACGCGTGGGGTTACCGTACAAATTCAATTGAAAGCGAAATGTGAATGTGTCCAACAGGAACAATCAGTGATTGGAAAAATCCATGCCGGAAAACCGGATCCGGATCTTCTGCCTGTATTTTATGATAAATTTTGCGACCCCAGCTAAAAAATTAAAAAAAAAATTGGGGGGGGTCTCATGAGTCCGAATTAAGGAGTGGGGGCTTGATGACCAAAAAGACGGACCGTTTGTCGACGTAAATAGTTTAAAAAAATCAGAATGCGAAAATTGTAAAGTAAATTACTGTATAATAAAGCAAATCACTTTACAATTTTTTTGCCGACCCATGCCTTGTCATGTTCTGGGTCAGGATCAAACACCTGTTTTCCTGCCTGGATCACTATGGTTTTTCGGAAAGATCCGGAAACATTTCACCGGACTCAATTTCCGGGGATATTCCCCACAGGGCAGTTGCCTGATGTACCGGGTTCTGATACAAAGAAAAAGCGTACCGCACGACTGCTTTGATATGTTCCATTTTTGCAGGCCGGAAACAAGAGCGATGAAGACTATAAGCCGGAGAAAAGAAGGTAAATCAACAAAGCCCCGAGGAAATTTCAGAATTGGAAAAAACGAATAAAAAAATTAGTATTCGTACAACACGGATTCATCGCTTCGTGTGTACGTGGTAAGCTCGGCCGGTTTGAAGTGGATCGCTATTTCGCGATCTGCACTTTCCTGCGAGTCTGATGCATGGATGACATTGCGTCCGATATCGATCCCGAAATCGCCGCGAATGGTGCCCGGCATCGCTTCCTGCGGGTTGGTTGCGCCGATCACTTTCCTGACGATCGAGACGACATTCCTGCCTTCCCATACCATGAGGAAGACCGGTCCGCCCATGATGTACACCTTGAGACCCGGGAAAAAGGGCTTTGCAAGGTGTTCCTTGTACTGTTCCGTCACACGCGCTTCAGGGAGTTTCTCAAACCGAGCCGCAACGAGCTTCAAGCCCTTTGCTTCGAGCCGGGAGACGATCTCGCCCACAAGACCGCGCTGGACCCCGTCGGGTTTGATCATGACAAAGCTGCGGTCCATAGGGATTCACTCTTTGCCGGTTTTACCGGTTGCCTTGCGGGCTGCTGCGGTCCACTCGACCTTGCGGGGTACTCTTCCCAGTTTCTGGTTGTTCTGGCACTTGGTGCTGCAGAACCAGAAGATGGTTCCGTCTTTCTTGACGAACATCTTCCCGGTGCCGGGCTCGAGCTGTTCCCCGCAGAAACTGCAGATGTGTTGTTCAACCATTATTACCGCCTCGAAAGTTTCTTGGCTTCGCGCTCGGTTTCGAGGAGCATGATAACGTCTCCTTCGCGGATCGGACCGACCGTGTTGCGGGTGATGATCCTGCCCTTGTTGTTGCCGTCAAGGATGCGGCACTTCACCTGCATTGCCTCTCCGTGCATGCCGGTTGAGCCGACAACCTCAATCACTTCTGCTGGCGTTGCATCGTCTGCCATAGTGGAATCCTCACGCCTTCAGCGCGGCAAGCTGCTTTGCAAGGTCGTCGATCGTCTCTTTTGCCTTGCCGGGCTTTACGATTGCGGCTGCGGCGGATCCGACATCGAGACCGCTGGCGGCGCCGATATCGTTCTGCTTGTTGATGAAAATGTACGGGATTTTCTTCTCGTCACAGAGGGGAGCAAGGTGCATTACGATCTCTTCGGGCTCGACATCCGCGCCGATAAGAACGAGCTGCGCAACACTGCGCTCGATGGCTTTTGTCGCCTCGTTGGATCCCTTCTTGACCTTACCCGTGTCCCGTGCAACTTCAAGGGCTTCAAGCGCCTTGTTCTGGAGCTCCTCTGGAGCCTCGGTTTTTACGTAACCTTTTGCCATATTTCACCTCATTCAGGAGTAGCGTGCTCCTTCATTACTCATCAGTTTCAGCAATGATGTAGCCATATCAATTCGACAGGAGCGGAAATAAAGGTTTGTAAATCCCGGCAATTCCGGATGAAAATTTAGCTCAAGTATCCGGCAATAAATCTCGGGAAATCACCCGGATGGTGACAGGCGGTAGATATCTGTGCCTTGTGCTGAATAAACCTTTTCAAGTGCTGTCCAGGTTATGTTTACGGTATACTTTTCCCGTTCAGAATCGCCGACATAGAGGAGAGTGGCATTGTATTTTTTCATGAGCGGAATGGTCTTTTCCGGCTTTTCATAGATCGCCTTAATGTCGTCTTTCCGCGCGTTGAACCAGCCCGTGTCATCGCTTCTCCACATAAACTCATGGAACGGCATACCGATTATCGCTGGAATTCCGGTAAATGAGGATACCCTTGAAAAGTACGAATAATCTCCCCCTTCTGCTTCCACGATCCGTTCATTGCCCGGAAGAGTGCGGAGATAATTGATTGCCGCTGCGTCCCCGGGATGAGTCTTATTCAGGTATGCGATGCCGTCAAGGGTTCCCGTTCCATAACCTGAGTTGTACGAAACGACCGGGGGTAACAGGAATAGTCCCCCGATAACCAGCACCAGGAGAACGGCAGTGATTTTTGAAGGAATAACGGCAATCCGGACTGCCAGCATTTTTCCCGCCATGGAGAAGGAAGCGATCCCGAGCATGATCCATGCCGGGAGATATGCTTTGAATACCGTATTCATCCGGAAGAAGGTGTCACCCATGTTATCCTTCAGGAAGAAAAGCTCGCACAGTATGAGAATCCCGAGACCGAAAATGGCCAGAATATCTTGAAAGTCTTCTTTCTTGTCAACGAAAATGCGGGTAATGAGGAAAGCAACGGGTATTGCAGCTACTGCAGCAGCAAAATAACCAAAAATCAGGAACGGGAGTGCGATACCAAGCAGGTACGGGCGCCGTGCGATATCCTTTGCAAGAAACAGGAGGATTAGTGCAATAAAGAATCCGTTTACGAGTAGGAATTCAACCGGGTCCGATGGGGTGTGGACAATCCCGATCCCACCGGTGTGCGTCTGGAGCTGAAGGTAAAACGGGAGGTACATAAGGTTTGCAACCGGTGGAATTACCAGAAGATATTTCCACGATTTCTGGATAGATTCGATTCCGTGCGTTCTCCAGAGGATCAACGCGCCAGCAACCATGGTGATGGGTGCGTAGATCAGGACGTCCCAGGTATTGATGAGCGGCATTGTACCAAGACTGAGGATGATAAGGGTTGTAACGAACCATTTTGCCCGGCTACCAAGGGTCGTCCATTGTTTGTAAGCAAAGAGGAGCAGGAAGAGCAGGAAAACCTGGTTAAAGATTGAGACGACGTGGGCATGGACATCCCCCCAGATAAACGAGAAGAGGGGATACTCGTTGATGGTGTTTGTTATTGTGCGGGTACTGTCCCAGAAAACAGAGGAGAGTGCTTTTCCCTGGATGAACTGCCAGAAAAATGAGGGGTTGGGGATAAAGAACAGCAAGAGGGGCATCCAGCGGAAACGGTCGAGCAGAAGGGTTCCGATTGCGTACACGTTGATAGCTGCGAGGGCAAAAACCGTCGGCAGGGCGAGGTTAAATGCAATTCCTGAGGGAACTCCGCTGACAATTGCAAGGCAGCCGAAGATCCAGTACCCCAGGTAATAATAGACGTTCAGGGTTCCGCCGGAAAACCACGGGTCGAGAGGGGGAACGACGGGGTTCCGTATGATCGACTCGAGAAATGCATGGTCCATGAATTTCTCTGCATAGGAAATTGTCGGATTTACAAACCGGACATCAACCATGAGGAAGAAGTAGATAAGGAACAGCGCAACCCAGTGCCATTCTCCTTTAAGCTCGGCGAACCGGTAATGCCGGTTCCACAAGTGGTATCCAAAGAGCAGGAGGAACGGGAGAACACCAAGCTGAACCGGGAGACGGACAAGTCCGCAGTACCACGTGATGAGAGTGAAAATGAAGATTGATACAGAGAACGATGCTGGAAACGCAAAGCTGCCGAATGTCTTTTTCAGGGATGGGTAGAGAGAGAGCTGGAGCAGGGCTATAACTGCAAGCCAGCTAATGACGGAGAAGAGCTGCTGTTCAATCGTCAGATTTTTTTCCTCCGTTCAGTTTTGAATTAAGTGCGGATTTTATGCTCGGTATCACCCAGTCACCGAAGAAGTAGATCGATACAATTCCTCCGGCAAGTGTGACGAGATTTTTAATAAGGTGATCGATTACGGCAATCAGGGTGGCAAAAGCCGGGGCAACACCGGCGAGCCCGAAGGTTATTGCCAACGAAAGTTCATAGGTTCCGATCCCACCCGGTGTCAAGGGAACTGCCTTTACAAGGTTCCCGATGACAACTGCAAGGACAACAATCGCAAATGGGATCTGCTGCTGGAACATCAAGATGACTGCTATGCAGACAAAAATATCGAGAAGCCAGATGACGATCGAAGAGAATCCCAGGAGTGCGATGGCTCGCACCGAGAGCGAGGCTCTCTCGATCTCATGGAGCATGGTTAGCAGGATCTGGATATATTTGTTGCCGGAGCTGCATTTCCCCGTGCACCGTAAGAATATGAAAAAAACAATACCTGCTACAAGCGGTACGGCAACGAGGGTGTAGATCCATGACGGTGCATTCAGGACGAAGAACAGTGACAAGGCACCAAGAAGCGCGACCGTGACGATATCAAAGACCCGCTCCACGATAAGTGAGGAGACACCCTCGGAGTACGTTGTATTGTACTCGTGCTTCAGGATGAAGACCCGGACAAAATCCCCGAGACGCGCAGGTACTACAAGATTTGCGGTCTGGCTTACGAAGGCACAGGCAGTCGAGACCATAACCGGGACCTGGTAATTCAGGCCGATGAGGATGACGTGGTATCGCCATCCCCTCAGCCACCATGCTGACAGGCAGATGAGAATCCCGATGACGAGATATACGGGAGTGATGTGCTGGAGTGCAAGAAAGAGCTGTTCCTTGACATTGAACAGCATGTAAGCAATGATACCGATTGCTATGACAGTGGGGACGCCGATAGCGCTAACCTTTCGCAACATGGATCTGCCACCAGAGCCGGAGAATGGATGACCCCATCTCAAAAATGTCTTTCAATCTGACGGTTGTGCCCTTGCCTGCACGCCACCGGACCGGAAATTCGGTGACCGAATAACCCAGACGCTGGGATCTTACGAGTAATTCGGTATCCCAGAACCAGTGATTCGAGCGGATAAGGGGGAGAATTGGGAGGATCCTGCTCTTCCTGAACGCCTTGAAGCCGCACTGGTGATCGAAAATTCTGCTGCCCAGAATCGCTCTTACCAGGAAATTGTATCCGCGGCTCGCGATCTCCCTTCCTTCTGTTCTGACAATATCGCTTGTGGGGAGGAGTCTTGATCCGGTGGCGATGTCGGTGCCTTCACGAATGGCATCGATCAACTCAGGGAGGTGCTGCATGTCAGTGGCAAGATCGACATCGTAATAGCAGACAATGGTTCCTTTTGCTTCATTGATAGCCCTGTTGAGTGCTTTTCCCCGTCCCTGACGGTGATCTCTATGCAGGAGGCGGATATGGAGGTTTTTTTGTTCCCATTGTTGTGCGCACTCTGTGCTTCCGTCGGTACTGCCATCCTCAGCAATGAGGATTTCATAGTCGCCGGTTATCCGCGAAAGCATCTCTATCGACCGGGGTATTGCAGCTTCAAGTGAAACACTGTCGTTAAATACCGGGATTATCGCGGTCACTTCCGGGACCGCCATCAGGAACCCCGTAATTTTATCTTGTCGGCAACTTCGATTCCCACCCGGATCGATCCTTCCATGCTCCTCTCTGGATAGTTGGGAAGCGAGAACATACCTGCCATGTAAAGTCCGTGCTGTTCATAATCCGGGATAAGTGAACGGTACCCTGTAGCATAAACAGGGCCTGCCCAGGGATCCACAGCAATTTTGTGCCAGTGTATCTCTTTTCGTTCGACGGAAAACCTCGAACAGAAATCATCAATCATCCTCTCTTCAGAGTCGTGTGGGAGGGAACCGGAGAAGTAGGACGCGAGATATACGAGATGCTCACCGTATCGATCCGATGGAATAAAATTCGTGTGCGTAACCACTGCCCCGTAGGGTGCAGGATCTTTCATGTTCAGCCAGTAAATCCCATTTGTTACTTCCCTGTCCATACCCAGGGTCACGCAGGCTGCCCCCTGGTACGGTATCACCGGGATCTCCGGTCCCCCGATCCGTTCCAGTTCACGAGGGGGGATCGTAGATATGACCGCATCAAAAGGTTTCCCGTTAATTTCCCACTTGTCGTGTGATCTGGTTACAGATACCGCAGGAGCGCTTTTTCGAATTTTTCCGCCTCGTCTCTCAATTGAAAGTTCGAGGGCATCGATAAGGGTATGAAATCCCCCGTTCAGATAGCCAAGGTGTTCTCCGGAAACCCCCCGGTTCGAGCGGATCGCGATCCGGCTGATGAGCCAGGCAGCTGAAACTTCCTTTCGCTGGTCTCCGAATTTACTTTTTAACAGAGGTTCAAAAAATGATGTGTATATATTTCTCCCAAGACGATTGACTATGAATTCTTCCGCTGAAATATCGTCGAGGCTGCTGAGATCTATATTCTTTGACTTCAAAGTAAGAAGAGTCAGTCTGGCTTTATCGAAAAGGGAGAGTTCGGGATATTTCAGGATCTCGAGAGGGGAATTCAATGGATAGAGGGTATTATTGGCATAATAGCCCGTTGTTCCGGTCCTCCATTCAAGCTTATCGGAAAGACCAAGATCTTCAATCAGGGAGAACAAGTATCGATCCCCGGAAAAACAGTGATGGTAATACCGTTCGATCCAATATTCATCGATCCGGTAGGAAGAAAGACAGCCCCCGAGAAACGGCATTTTTTCGAAGATCTCGATCTCGTGATCGGGGAGGAGTGCGTAGGCTGATGGAAGTCCGGTAAGTCCTCCACCAATTATTCCGATTTTCATATTGGTGATCTATAGTATTTTCACAGCGAAATGAAAAAGGCTCCGTATTCTCCTGAAAAATTGAACGCTGTCCTCGTAAAGAGGAGAAGAAAGTTTTTGTACTGTCGAATTAAAGGTTTATCACAGCAAAAGGACTTAAAAGAATCAAATGAAAATAATTACCTGTAGCCCATTGGATGGTGTCACCAGATGCGCGTATTTTTCATAGGTTTTGGTCAAGCGGGCGGCAAAATTGTCGATATGTTTATCGAGCAGGATAAGAAGCTCGGAACGAACAGTTTCCGGGGGATTGCCGTCAATACCGCACGAACCGATCTTATGGGACTGAAAAATATCGAGATGAAGGACCGGATTCTTATCGGGCAGACAATGGTGAAGGGTCACGGGGTAGGCACTGACAACGTGACCGGGGCCCGTGTCACCGCCGACGAAATCGACAGCATCATCAGCGCCATCGACACCCGTGGCACCCATGATGTCGATGCATTCGTCATCGTTGCCGGTCTTGGGGGAGGGACCGGATCCGGAGGATCCCCGGTTCTTGCCCGCCATCTCAAACGTATCTACCGTGAACCGGTGTATGCGATCGGCATTATTCCCGCCCCGGAAGAGGGAAGACTCTATTCCTATAATGCAGCCAGAAGTCTGACGACTCTTGTGAATGAAGCGGATAATACATTTATTTTCGACAACAGCGCCTGGAAAAACGAAGGCGAAAGTGTAAAAACCGCGTTCCAGAGATTGAACAACGAGGTCGTAAGAAGGTTCGGCGTCCTGTTCCGAGCCGGTGAGGTCAGCGGAAGGATGGGCGTTGGAGAGATGGTCGTTGACTCAAGCGAGATTATCAACACCCTCCGGGGCGGGGGTATTACTTCTGTCGGGTACGCCGTAAGCGAGGTTCTCAGTAAACGCTCAAAACAACAGAAAGGCATCTTCGGTGGACTTAAAGATAAGTTCGGACCCAAAAAGGAAGCAAATGAGCAGGTTTTAATGGGCGAGGACCGGTCAGCAAAAATTGTATCGCTTGTTCGTCGTGCAATGCTTGGACGTCTGACTCTTCCCTGCGACTACTCAACAGCCGAGCGAGCGTTAGTCCTCCTCGCTGGACCTCCCGATGAGATGGACCGGAAAGGAGTCGAGAAGGCAAAAAGCTGGGTCGAAGAGAATATTGCCGGCGTCGAAGTCCGAGGTGGGGACTACCCGGTGAACAGCGAGTACGTGGCAGCGGTGGTAATGCTCGCGACCGTTGGCAATGCACCGAGGATAAAAGAACTTCTTGATATCGCAAAAGAAACAAAAGAAGATGTTATTAAGTCAAAGGAGAAAAAATCGAGTATGTTTGAAGAAGGCATCGAGCCTTTGTTCGAGTGAGGTTGATGATGAAGGGTTTATTCAAATGGGCAATAATTGCCATTCTTTTATTTTTATGTGTTCCGGTAGTATCTGCATTCACTGTATCTTCCTACACCCAGGATCCCACCGGGTCATTATTACCCAATAATCCGGTTACAGTCTCGTTTAAAGTCGATAATTCCGGGCAATTCCCATCTTCTAATGATCTAATGTTGTATACAGATCTTGAGAAGCCTACCTGGACATATACAATCATTGTGAATGGTGTTGAAAATCTGCGGCCGGTTCGGGGTGGAAAATCACTTGATATCACGGGTTTTGAGTTAAGTTACAAATCCGGGGATGAGGTTTCCGTCAGAGTTACTCTTGAGGGAACAACACCAACGGTTACGTCTACCGGTGACAAAATAATCGTCCGGATTACCGAGAATGATGCACGCGGTAATGCGATAACCAGTACGCAGGTTACGAAAACTGCAACGGTTGTCAACACCGGTGATGTCCAAAGTGCGATCGCAGCCAGGCAGGCAGATCTTCAGACGTTCCGGGCTAATATCGATGAGAAGGCTGCAATTGGTATTGATACCTCCGCCGCTGAAGCAAAATATAACGAAGCAAATCAGGATATCAGTAATGCACAAGCTCAGCCATCGACCGCATATGCTACTGCATTAGACAATCTTAATGCTGCACTCACCGCGATTCAGGATGGAGGAAAAGCTCTTGACCGGGCATGGGCGGAAAATGAGGTTGCTTCAGCGCAGGTTCCTATTACCAATGTGGATACAATTATTGCCTGGTTCAAAGGCAACCAGACAACGGCAAATGATGTGCAGTTACCAGCGATAGTTGCCAAACGTGAAATTGCCGTCGGTTACCTTTCGAACGCTAATGATGCAATCAATAGTGGGACATACGATGTGGCCCGTTCGAAAGCACAGGAAGCTTTTGCTAAGGGAAATGAATCATATACCGATGCACTTGCGCGCCAGATGGAATTAGGGAAAACATGGAATCCCTTTGCGGGCATTGGTGAAATTTTCAAATCTGGGATATTAATTCTCGGTGCAGGTGTCGTAATTGTCGTACTCGTTGTAGTGGGTATAATTGTCTACCGGAAACGGTCCCGCTGGGATGAACTTGGTTAAGTGATAGATTCCGTCAACCTCATCTTTTTTTGAATTCAGTTTTTGAGAAATTATCACGTCGTAATTGAGTTTTCCCCTGCAATATCTTTAAGAGTCGCACTCATTTAAAAAATAAACAGAAACTGCGCTCGTAGCTGAATGAACACTACAATTTGACAGATGTGTATTAACCCCGGAATTAACCTGAAAAACTCATTTTTCATCTGTGAAGTTTTCTGGAATTCCGATGCAAGGATTGATGCAAATGAAGAATTCCGGTCCTTCACAAAACGATTCCGAATATGGCAAATCAAACAATGTTCGATTTTGAATAGAAAAAGGTAAGTATTGTTAATATACTCCCAATCATCCGCCCGTTACTTTGTGTGGGGTAAAGACATCGATATTGATACTGCCCATTTGTCCGTCCCGGTGAAGGTAGTATTTCGGAAGCCGGTTCTGATTGTCATAGAATGAGAACCAGTAACTCAGTTTGTAGGTTTTTTTGTCATACCCTTCGATCGATGGATAACTGGCAGTATCGTGGAGGATTATTACACCAGGGTTGTCTTTTGTAAGTGTCTTCGTTTCGGTTATATCGCCATAAAATGAGACTTTGTCCCATCGTGAACCGCGATAGTACCAGGGAAGCGGCCAGTAATCTTTGGATGCGATCACTACTCTGTCCGAAGCATCCATAAGTTTCATGACCTCACGCATGTCTTCAGAGTTTTGTACCTGAACGATCGGTTCGTTAATGTCTGCCGGGATGAACGCGACGTGCCAGGTCATTGCCAGAAGAAAGACACACCCGAGAATTGCAAAAACCATCTTCTGCCAGTTTAACTTGTAAACCGCGACAAAACACATTGGCAGTAACTGGGGGATGATGAGCCAGGGCACTTTCTCCCCTACGTACGTGTAAAAAGCCATTGTCAGTATCATCCAGAAAATACAGAACTGAAAGAAGTTGTCCGACTTTCCGGTTCCTGCTTTCCTGAGTTGTAACTGGCGAAGACTTTCGTTTGCAAGATCCTGAACCGGGAGTTCAAAACGCCGGTGTATTATCCAGATTTTTATTCTTCTCCCCCAAAGAATGCCACTGACATCTTTGAACAGGAATTGGAGTGTTGCAACGATTGTGAGAACGAATATTGGCAGCTCGTAGAGAAGATACAAGGGGATATAGAAAAAAAACGGACCTCCGAGTCGCTGTTCGTTGTGCATTGCTACCCAGTGAAAAACAGCCTGGTACCAACCGGTCGTATTCGCCTGGAAATTTACTCCTTGCAACCCGATGTGAAAGTTCTGTCCGATAAGGGTTTCCGGGTGGAATCCGAACGATGAATATATGACCGCCAGAATGCCGATGGTGATAAATATCCAGATAAGAAGATCGTTCTTCCATCCCGCTGGGAGGGTAAAACGTTTCATCCACACTACAAAAGCAAAAAACGAGATAAATATCATCAGTATAACTGGCATTTCTTCTTTACATGCAAGAGCCCCGGCAGTTGCAATGGCTGCCAATACCGAATAGCGGGTTTGCCCTTTTTCAAAGTAATAGACTATAGCAACAAGAAGAAGAAGGGTAAAAAAAAGCATAAAGATATCGTGCCGCAGGAAACGGGAGAAGTATACCATATCCGGCGAAATTGCGATGAATAGTGCTGCAAAGAGGGTCTGATTCTTATTGATATATCCTAACCGGTAGATACAATATGCAAGAGGGATGAGGAGAAATCCGAAGAGTGCCGGGAGAATCCTCGCGATCATGTCTGAACTTCCGAAAATGGAAAACATTCCGGCAGTGACGTAGTAGAGGAATGGTCCATGGTAACTCGGGTCGTACACCCATGATCCCTTGATTAATAATTCATAGGAGAACCATGAATGGATGGCTTCATCGTGATGGAGAAGTTTAAGATCCAGTAGTGAGAACCGGAGAATGAATGCAACTAAAAGAATTAAGAAAAAAATTCTTTCGAAGGTAAAAAAATTTTTAATTTTATTAAATATTACAGCGGCCTGCTGCACGCTGCACCTTCAACTCTCGAGTACGATCTCAATGCCGATATCTTTTGGCACCTGAATGCGCATCAGCTGACGAAGTGCACGCTCGTCTGCATCGATATCGATGAGGCGTTTATGAACACGCATTTGCCAGCGGTCCCAGGTAGCGGTCCCCTCGCCATCGGGGCTTTTGCGGATTGGTACAACCAATCTTTTGGTCGGTAGCGGTATTGGGCCGGCCAGATTTACACCTGTGCGTTCTGCAATTTCCCGGATTCTGTCACAGACCATCTCTACTTTGTTGAAATCAGTCCCTGTCAGGCGAATTCTGGCTTTCTGCATAGTAACCACCAAATAATTATCTCATCTGTTTTGGTTTGATGGCAATGCACATACCGGCGGCAATGGTTGCTCCCATATCACGGACTGCAAACCTGCCCAGCTGCGGAAGTTCCTTGATGTTTTCGATGACCATTGGCTTGGTTGGTTTGATAACAACAATTGCAGCGTCACCGGACTTGAGGAAGGTTGGATTCTCTTCCTTGGTCTGACCGGTGCGGGGATCAAGTTTCTTCTGAAGCTCCATGAAGGTGCAGGCAGTCTGCGTCGTGTGGCAGTGGAAGACCGGTGTATATCCAACGGTCAGTGCGCTGGGGTGCTGGAGCACGACGATCTGCGCAGTGAACTCATCAGCAACGGTCGGTGGTAACTCGGTTGGCCCACATACATCGCCACGGCGGATGTCACCCTTTGCGATACCACGAACGTTGAACCCGACATTGTCACCGGGGAGTGCCTGCGGAATCTCTTCGTGGTGCATCTCGATGGACTTGATTTCTCCATCCTTGTTGGCGGGCATGAAGGTAACCTTTAGCCCCTTCTTCATGATACCGGTCTCAACACGGCCTACGGGCACAGTGCCGATGCCGCTGATACTGTAGACGTCCTGGATTGGGAGACGGAACGGCTTTTCGGTCGGCTTCACGGGTTCCTTGAAAGTGTCCAGTGCCGGGATAAGGGGAAGACCCTTGTACCATGGTGTTTCAGGGCTGTTTACCTTGATATTCTGTCCACCTAATGAACTGATCGGGATGAAAAGCGTCTCGTCGGGCTTGTAACCGACCATCTTGATAAGGTCAGAGAGATCCTTCTTGACCTCGTTAAACCGCTTTTCGTCGAACTTTACCATGTCCATCTTGTTGATGGCGATGATGATCTGAGTGATACCGAGAGTACGGGCAAGGAAGACGTGTTCTTTCGTTTGGTCCATTACTCCATCGGGGGCAGCAACAACGAGGACTGCTGCATCTGCCTGGGAGGCACCGGTAATCATGTTCTTGACAAAATCTCTGTGTCCCGGGCAGTCTACGACCGTGAAATAGAACTTTGCCGTGTCGAATCTCTTGTGAGCAATATCAATGGTGATACCTCTCTCACGTTCTTCTTTCAGGTTGTCCATGACCCATGCAAACTCGAATGTTGCTTTTCCCTTGCTTGCGGCTTCTTTCCGGTAGCCTTCGATAATGTGAGCGGGAACTGCACCGGTCTCGAACATCATTCGTCCGACGGTAGTTGACTTTCCGTGGTCGATGTGGCCGATTACGGCCAGATTCATGTGGGGCTTGTCAGTTGCCATGTTATGTGATCCTCCAAAAGTTGAGACTGTCCTCTAACAGTCAATTTATGCGAGTATTACTTATATGAGACCCAACTATTTAAAAGATTTCGATTGCCCCGCCCATTTTTCAGAAGGTGATAATTGTTCCGACAATATAAAATCTGATCCTGAATAACTCTTCTGTATGAAAACGCTGCCTTTTCAAAGAGATGAGAAAAAAAGCCGGGTGACTGTTGATTGCACAGATGGCGTGGTATCCGTATACAGTCATTGCACGTATTGCAGGCACTGCAAAGGTGTCCGGATCGGGAACCGGCTTGCCCCCTCACCCCAAGGCCAGGCATTGAATAATGTGAGAAGGGGAGTTGCAGCTGATGAGAGTCTGATGAATGCTGCAATGATGTTTAATACGCTTGTCAGGGATGGTGGCGCAATAGAATGCGATGATGATAACAATACTGGATTTTTAGGCCTTTACTAATTTATCATCTTTTAAAATATCTGCCGAGATTTCCTGCCTGAATTTGTCGAAGTGAAGCTCATCCATTTGTTCTGAAAGCAGTCGTCCGCTCCACGCGCGACGGTAAACCCAGTTGATGATTTTTTCGATTGCACGAATAACCTGTTCTTCGTTTTCCAGAGTAATGAATTCCCTTCCAATTTTTGGATGCCTTCCTCTTCGACCGCCCACCATGATCAGGAAGTGACTGTCGTCAGCTTTGAGAAGATCGAACGGACATGATCTGATACATACCCCGCATTGCACGCACGAATCTGTATCTAGTTCAGATACGCCTCGTTTGATTTTTATCGCCTTCTCTTTGCAGTATTCAACGCAAGCTCCGCAACCTGTGCATAATCCCGGTGTTCTTATCGGCCGGACTCGTCCGATGATCCCTATTTCATTGAGCATGGGACTCGTGCAGCCATTCGGGCAACCGGATAAGGAAATCCGTATCTTGACGGGCATAGCCTTGCCAAACAGTCTGGCATCGATCTTTTTTGCAAGATTTATTGTATCGATGTTTGCAAATTTGCACCGTTCCGTTCCCGGGCATGCAATGACATTGACAATTTCGTCTTTTTCGGACCCGACCGGGGTCCCGTTTTTCTCAAGATCTCTCTCGACTTTTTTCAACTCCTCCGGGTTGACATGCGGGATTTCAAGCGTCTGGCGGGTTGTGCAGTGAACAATCCCCCTGCCGTATTTTTTTGCAATTGTTGCGATACCTCTTACCTGATCTACCGATAACAGGCCCGCGGGTGCACGTATACGGACCGTACATAACTCAGCTTGCCGCTCCGTTATGACGCCGCCTTTCATATGGACTCCCAGATCGGTGTACATCAAACAATAATATGGGGAATTTGTTTTAAAATGATGGTGTTCATTGCATATGGTTAGATGATGGCCAGTGCAACAATTACACAGGCACGGGTTAACTCATTGGAAGCCCCAACGATATCGCCATTAACGCCCCCAAACAATTTTTCTGAGACTAACATGAGAATGGCCGGACATGCAATCATGATGATGAATGCGATAAAAATTTTCAAAGGAGATACCGGTAACAGAAACAGGGGGAGACAGATAAATGCGGCAACGAAAGGGAAGTAGTCTCTTGAGTATTGGTGAAGGTAACTATGGATACCTTCCCTGAATGGAACACCATAGGATGTCAGAAACGACATGGAGAATTTTGCACAGACCTCTCCGATTATTATTACTAACACTATTGATGATGCGGTTTGCAGTCCCGCAAATAAAAGGAGAGTAACGACTATTCCTGCAGCAATGCCTCCGGCACCAACATATCTATCTGTGAGTGCCCGGATTCGCTTCTCCCGTTCCCCGTGGGCCATAAGAGCATCGCCGAAATCGAGAAGGCCATCAAAATGATGGGCACCGGTGATCAAAAAGAGCAATGCAATCGCAACAGCGGCTGCAAGCACTTTATCGGCAATTAAAAAAATCGGAAGGACAACCAGTGCACCGATCACATAACCGGCGATTGGATAGAGATAAGAATGGCGTGCGAAGTTCTCAAAATTCTGTTCTTTCCCAAAAGGGAGGATCATTGTGAACTGGAATAACGAGAGAAGGGCTTTCATACGCATTCGCTATAGAGTCGTGACGTACACCCAGCAATCAAACCCGCAACAGCGTCATCCAGGAAAGGTCCCAGCTTCCCGAGGATTCCTGGTTTTTTCTGGTCGTATCGGGTAAATTCGAACCGTGCATACGTACCCCCGATACATTCTGCAATTGCCATCCCGATAATCTCATCGCTGAGAAGAAATACCGGATCATCAGCAATTTCAGAATTTTTTCGTTTGTTGAACAGCTCGTCCTCTAGAAGGATTGCTCCAAGAAGCAGTGAAGAAACGTTGGGATCTTCCAAATACTTTAGAATCTTTATTTTTATCTCAATTGCGGCTTCTTCTTCGCCCATTCCATGGGAAACATACAGCCCCATGGCAGCATTTACGATTTCGTCCACTCCTATCCCGTTATCCAGCAGACGTTGTTCTATCTCGAACATATTATTAGATGTTGTACAGGCAGCACTATTATATCGTTGTGGATTTTTTTGTTTCGCATTAGTAAATTTTCTCCGATATCTTGAAGCAAAAAAACAACGGATATTACCAACTGATAACCATGGGATTTCTCTCTAGTAAACCTTCAGTCACCTTCCAAAAACCTCTCTTCTGTACTATCCTTGGTAATACCCTTTTATCGACTGTGCCGGGAATCTCCGGTGCAGGTCCAACTCCGGAAAAGACCCTGCTTACCCCGGTTCTCGATGCTGAATTGGTCACTCATGGAGTAATTACGAGTTATCCTACTAAGCCGAATACACCAACCGGTTGTCCGACTCCCGCGTCCATTACCCGGGCAATGATGGACCTTATGGAGATGCACCCATTGTTCATCAATGCGGGACTTCGGCATAAACCGACTGTTCCCTGCCTTGATGTATATGGCGATGTCGGTGGAGATCCCAGGAGGGGCAATGCTGTTCCCAACGCAGAAGTTCTTTTCGAAAGAGGAAAGACGCTGGGAAAATTCCTGTCCCAGCAGAGTGATCTTCTGGTAATGGGTGAATGTGTCCCCGGTGGGACAACAACAGCTCTTTGCATACTTCGTGCACTGGGCTACCGCGCTTCGGTAAGCAGTAGCTTTGTCAATAATCCAACCGGCATAAAAGAAGATATTGCTGCTATTGCGGTTTCACGAATTCTTGCTGATAGCGTGAAATCCCCTCTTGGAATTATAGAATTTACCGGGGATCCTATGATGCCGGTAGCTGCCGGAATCGCAAAAACATATTCCGGTGAGTTATTCCTTGCAGGGGGGACGCAGATGCTTGCCGTTACTGCCCTGATCAGGGAAGACCATGGTGTTTTGCCAAGGGTTGTAACGACAAAATATGTGCGGGATGATCCTTCTGCCAATGTTGAAAAAATTGCGGAAGATATTGGTGTCGAGACCATCTATATTGATCCCGATTTCGGAACTCTTGGGCATGCCGGACTCGCGCGATACTGTATCGGTGAAGTTAAGGAAGGGATGGGTGCCGGAGGGGCGATGTTTCTTGCGCACTTGTTGGGACATTCACCCGAAGTAATCCGGAATAAAATATTGTCGATGGCGAACAGCTATAGTTGATCAGGCTTATTGCGAATAACTACCAAATCCTGTTAGATGCTCCCGATATACGTTGTCAACAATTTTGGGCAGTTCAATCATCTCATTCACCGGGCTCTTCGGGATCTTGAAATCGACGTTTCATTGATCTCCAATACAACACCCCCGGAAAAAGTAGGCGAAGAGTGCAGGGGAATTATCCTTGGCGGAGGTCCTGCGATCGAACGTGCTGGCAATTGCAGCCAGTACCTGGATCTTGGATTACCGGTTCTTGGCATATGCCTTGGTCTTCATATAATCGCAACGAAATTTGGTGGTGCCGTCCATCCGGGTCAGAGTGGCGGATACGGCCCCATCGAAGTGGACATCTGTGAACCTGATGGCATTCTCAAGGGGTATCCCCGGAAAACCAGTGTCTGGGCTTCCCATGCAGATGAAGTTACGAAAATCCCTGAAAAATTTCAGTGTCTTGCATTCTCTCCCGTATGTGGGGCTGAAGCAATCGCACTTCCTGAGCGACATATTTACGGGCTTCAGTGGCATCCTGAAGTCAGCCATACATACGAAGGAAAACGCGTTTTCGAGAATTTTAACCAGATTATCCTTGACACCCTCTGATTGTTCTGCCTCTTCGTTCCTTCAATTTTTTTAATCTGTGTTTCTCGCAAAAAATTAAAATTTCGGCAAGGGGTCGTGTAAGTTAGACAATGGGACAATTGGAGGTTTCCGGGAAAACGGAATAAATATTCGACGTTGGCAGGTTTTTTTCGACTCTCTGGATTCAAAAATTGTAACGTAAATTACAATATATAATTCAATAAAATATTTTACAAATTTTTTCAAAAAACCGGGCTCAACCATCTTTTGGCCCGGAACCCGGTGTTTGGTTTTCCCATTTATGGTCATCACAGGCTTTCTCCGGATAATTCCCGTCCCGTCTTTGCGAATTGCCATTGTCAGAGATCTTGATACTGGTTGAGATGATAAACCGGAGGAATACCTGATTCATTTCCTCTTAATTCCCGTTTTGCTAACATTCACCGGTTCTGATAAATATGGTGTACGAATTTTTCTTTCGAGGAGGATTTTTCGAAACAGAAAAATCATGAAATCCCAATTTTAATCGGATTTGAAAATTTTAAATATCAGGACTTTATATGGATGAATATGACATTCCAACAAAAAATTGGCTTTCTCATTATTTTCCTGATAGTGACGATTAGCACCGTGAATGCGGCAGCGCCGATCCAAACCGTCTCCCAGGGAAATACTGTTTTCATCGGAGAACAGGGCCTTGATATTACCGGTGCTCTGGGAGGAGCTACCCAGATTGGATGGTGGGCGTCAGGTGCGGCAGTTGCTACAAGTTCTCCGGACCAGACGTATTCTGTTTCCAGCCCGACAAATTTTTTTGTTTCACCTTCAACATTTGGGTCTTATACCGGAAACTGGTACCGCCTGGATAATGCGTTTAAAGTCAATGGGCCGGCATTCAATATTGTAGATCCTCAACTTGCAGTCCGAGTCGAAGATCCGACTGTATCCGTAGATGCGACCAACAAATGGGTGCCTAGGGGAGATCAGGTTAGTTTTGTTATCGATACAAATCTGATTGCAATGAATCAAAGGGGATCGTCTCCTCAAGTTACTCTTTATGTCCAGGCGCCTGATGGGGCACAGTTCAGTTCACTTCTTAACAGTGCCGGGAACCCGACATCAATCTCCAATATACTTGTCACGACAAGCCCGTTTTATCTGAATTCGATCTGGAATACCGGGAATTCGATGTATGCACCGGGCTTGTACACAATCTGGGCGGAATACAATGTCAATGGGATGAAGGATAATTACGGAGTGACCGGAAAGACAATCAGTGCTCAGGTGACCGTACTGGATCAGGAGCAAAACCCCCTTATTCAGTCACGGACGGTAACCACAAAACCAAGCTCAACTTCGACACCTTCACCCACACCGACGAAAACTGTAGCAACCCAAACTACGACACCACGGATAACTCAACCGCTCACAGCCGCTCCGACTCCTTCGATTTCCCCGACAGAAGCGACGACTTCATTTTCGCCAACTGCACCAACAGCAACCGGGATCGTTCCAACCCCCCACCCCACAAAAAGTCCCGGGTTTGAATGCATATTTGGCAGTGTATCGGTAATTTTCGGATTTATCGTATACATACGAAAAAAATAATTTTTAACCGAAAACGCAAGTCCCGGAATGATTAATCATGAGGCACTTCTTATGATTGATCATGAAAAATGCGGTCCTACAGGTTGCTCTGGATCTCCTTGAATTGAAACGAGCTCTTCAGATCGCCAAAGAGTCGATTTTAGGTGGGGCGGACTGGATCGAAGCGGGGACGCCATTAATTAAGAGCGAAGGAATGAAGGCGCTCCGTTCCCTCAAGGAGCAATTTCCCGATACGGTTCTTGTCGCTGACATGAAAGTCGCAGATACCGGGGCACTTGAAGTTGAAATGGCGGCAAAATCTGGGGCGGATATTGTCTGTATTCTTGCTGATGCTGACGACTCCGTTATTGAAGAAGCAGTCCGGGCCGCCCGGCTTTATGGAATAAAGCTCATGGCGGATTTGATCAATGTATCAGAGCCGGTAACCCGCAGCCGCAAACTTGAATCGATGGGTGTGGATATAATCTGCGCACATATTGGCATCGATCAACAAATGACCGGTAAAAACTCTGTTGATCTTCTTACTGTCTTGTCCGGGGAGATTGAGGTGCCGATTGCAGTTGCGGGAGGGATCGATGCCGAAAGTGCAGGAGATGCAATTCTCAAGGGGGCCGATATCATCATTGTCGGGGGAAATATCTCACGATCTGCAAATGTTATGGAATCTACGAAAAAAATCCGCCAGTCAATGGATCAGCCGTCAGAAGTTACTCGGAAAAAGAATTCACAAGACGATGAAATCCGGGAACTTTTATTGCAGGTTTCAGCTCCGAACGTAACCGACGCGATGCACCGGAAGGGTTCGATGTCGGGTCTCGTCTCAATTTGCGGAAATGTGAAAACAGTAGGAAAAGCGGTCACAGTCCAAACTTTTGCCGGGGACTGGGCCAAGCCCGTTGAAGCGATTGACATAGCCCGGGAAAATGAAGTAATTGTTATTAATAACGATGGCGTTACGAACGTTTCACCGTGGGGAGAGCTGGCCACACTCAGTTGTGTCCAGAAACGAATTTCCGGTGTTGTGATCGATGGAGCGGTCCGGGATGTTGATGACATCCGAAAAATGAATTTTCCTCTCTTTGCTAAGGCAATCGTCCCTAACGCCGGGGAACCGAAAGGATTTGGGGAGATCAATGCTGAAATCAGGTGTTGCGGACAGTATGTACGACCCGGTGACTGGATTGTCGGGGATGAAAGCGGGGTTGTTGTTATCCCCGCAGAACGCGCTTATGAGATAGCACGCCGGGCTCTTGAAGTCAGAAAAAATGAAGCAAGAATCCGGGAGGAGATCTCCCGGGGAAGTACCCTGTCGGAAGTCTCCGAACTGATCAGATGGGAGAAAATGTAAGTTCAGTGGAATACTGAACGTTCCAGAAGTGTTGCTCCCGAACTTTTGATCTTCTTTATTGCATCATCGATGTGATCGACCCTGAGGATGAGGACCGCCCCTTCTTTTCCGGAATATGCATACGAATATTCGATATTTATCCCGGAATCCCCGAGTATTTTTGCGACATCATAAAGACCCCCTGGCTGGTCTTTCATCTTTACTGCTATCACGTCAGTAAACGCAATGTTAAACCCGAGCGATAACAGTTTATCATGCGCCTTTGCTGGGTGATCCACAAGTGCCCTGACAACGCCAAATCCGTTTGCTTCGGCAATACTGAATGCAAGAATATTGATTTTTTCCTCACCCAGTGCATGGGCAATCGCCGCAAGTCTTCCCGGCCGGTTTTCTGAGAAGATTGAAATCTGTCGTATAACATACTTTCCTGTGTCCATTTACAACGCCCTCTTATCAATGACTTTCTTCGATTTTCCCTCGAACCTTGGTAATGAACCCGGTTCGACAAGCTCAACGTCTACATTAACATTCAGAGAATTCCTGAGCCGGTGCTCGACATTCTGTCGTATCAGCATGAGATCATTGATCTTGTCACTGAAGGAGTCCTTGTTCAATTCGACGCGAACGAGGAGATCATCAAGAGCTCCCTTGCGGTCAACAACGCTCTGGAAATGCCGCCCGACTTCAGGAATCGCCATCAGCGCATATTCAATCTGGGATGGGAAAACATTGATTCCCCGTATGATCAACATATCATCGACCCTTCCTTGGATCCGCTGAATCCTCGGATGAGTCCGGCCACAAGCGCATACCTCATCCTCAAGTACCGAGATATCACCAATCCTGTACCGGATCATCGGCAATGCTTCTTTCTGGAGGATTGTGATGGTCAGTTCTCCTTTCTCACCCGGTTCAAGCGATTCACCTGAATTTGGATCGATAACTTCGACAAGGGCGAGATCGGACCAGATATGAACACCTTTCTGTTCAGAACATTCCGTGAACATTGGCCCTGACAGTTCACTTGTCCCATAGATATCAAATGCCTTGATTCCGAGCCATTCTTCCATACGAACCCGCATACCTTCAGTCCATGGCTCGGCTCCAAGAATACCCGTCCGGAGTTTCGTGTCCTTTCGAATATTCACCCCCATCTTCTCCGCAACTTCTCCAATGTGGAGGAGATACGATGGCGTGCAGGCAATTGCGGTAGCGCCAAGATCCTGCATGAGCTCGATTTGGCGCTCAGTATTCCCCACACTGGTTGGAAGAACCGCCGCTCCGATTCGCTCTGCCCCATAATGCATCCCGAGCCCACCGGTGAACAAACCGTAGCCGTAACTGACCTGAATAACATCTCCCCGTCCAAGGCCAATCGATGTAAGTCCGCGTGCAAGGGATGTCGTCCAGTTTTTCAGATCATTCTGGGTGTATGCAACGACTGTTGGCTTTCCCGTCGTTCCTGAAGAGACATGATATCGGACTAATTCGTCCTGCGACGCTGTAAATAGTTTATCCGGGTAATTGTCCCGGAGATCACGCTTGAACATGAAGGGAAGCTTCTTCACATCAGAAAGCTCCTGGATATCATCCGGATGAACTTTTTGTTCCTTCATCCTGTCATGATAGAATGGAGAAAAGCTGTAAAGCCTGTACACCAGACTCTTCAGCAGCTTATACTGCATCCTCTGGAGATCAGCTTTTGGCAATTCTTCTATTCTCGGATCCCAGTTCTTCATCAGATACCCTCTTGTCTGTCAATGACTCGTTTCGCTTTGCCTTCGAAACGTGGTAACGATCCTGGCTCAACAAGCTTGACGGTTGTTCTCAATTCAAGAGCGTCACGAAGCTCTTTTCCAACTTTATTCTGGATCTTTGCCAGGTCAGCAAGTTCCCCACTGAAAAATTCACGGTTGATCTCAACTTCAACAATCATTTCGTCAAGGTGGTTCACGCGATCGATGTAAACCATAAACCGGTTACCTACCTCAGGAATCTTAAGAAGGACATATTCGATCTGTGATGGGAAGACATTAATTCCCTGGATGACCAGCATGTCGTCGCTTCGTCCCATGATCCGCGTAATTTTTTTCCCTCTCCTGCAAAGGCAGCCGTCTTCCATGAGCATCGTGACATCGCCAGTACGGTATCGTAGAAGAGGCATTGCCTCTTTGATCAAGGGGGTTACAACAAGCTCACCCTGCTCTCCATCTGAAAGTTGCTCTCCAGTTTTGGGATCAATAATTTCTACGAGATAACTATCATGCCATATGTGAAGCCCATTACGTTCAGGGCATTCAAACGCAACACCAGGTCCGAATAGTTCGCTCAAACCATAGGAGTCGTATGCTGTCACGTTAAGCTTCCGCTCCAGCGTTTTGCGGACACTCTCGGACCATGCTTCAGCACCGAATATTCCTGTTTTTAAACTGTCAAGCGATGTATCCATCTCTTCTGCGACTTCTGAGAGATGCATCGCGTAACTTGGCGTGCAGTGTATCGCAGTGACGCCGAAATCTTTAATCATCTCAATCTGGCGTTTTGTATTTCCTGTAGCACTAGGTATTACCGTTGCACCAATTTTCTCGGCGCCGTAGTGGAAACCGAGACCCCCGGTGAACGTTCCATAGTTCACCATGTTCTGAAAAACATCATTTTCCCCAATTCCGATCATGGTCATGTTGCGTGCGATCAGATCCGACCATGTATTGAGATCGTTTTGGGTATATCCGACAACTGTTGGTTTCCCCGTAGTGCCGGATGTTGTATGAATTCGTATCACCTTTTTTAAAGGGACCGCAAAAAACCCGAATGGATATCCATCCCGGAGATCCTGTTTCTTTGTAAATGGAATTTTTGTAATATCATCCAGAGTTTTGATCGAGCTTGCGGTAGAACTCCACATGCTGAGCCTGGCTGATTGTCTTTTTCAGGCGTTTTAACTGGAGCGCATGCAATTCGTCAGGTTTCAGGGTCTCGAATTTTTTATCCCAGTACATCGGTGATTCCTGTTATGCTTGTGCACGACAAAAAATATTGCGTTTGCTATAGTTCATATTCCTCTGATTCAATCTGCCCCAACAGTTGGAAAATGATAAACATTCGCGATGCCAAACAATGATTTAATCCGTGGATCTGTGGAAGTATTTAGATAATTATAACTTATCATTTTGAGGTCTGTAATGACAAATTGCTCTTGGTTATCAGTGAGTGGATTTGGGGCTCATATCAAATCTACTTCAAAAAACCTGATAATACTGCAAAAAAACCAGATTGAGGAATATCCGCTTAAATCTGTACAGAACCTTATGATCGTTGGTGGACATACCGTAAATTCCACCACAATATCCCGCCTTATTAAAAATGGAGCATTCATCTCTTTTTTTGAACCTGACGGTACCCCTGTCGGGACTATCAGACCCTTTGATTCTGCTAACGATAATTCCATTAAAAAACTGCAGATTGATCTCCCACGTTACCGGTATGCAATTTCCATTTCCCAGGGATCTTTGAAATCCCGTCTTATTTCAATTTCGCGAATTCAGGAGATGAAAAACTCTCAACTTTTTTACGAAGGGGAAATGCAGTTTTTTCAAAACTCTTTGGATGAAATCGCGTATCTTGTTAAAATGGATGAGATCCGGCGATTAAACCGATTGGTGACGGATATGTACTACGAAGTCCTCTCAAGGGCGATTCCCTCTGAATTTGGATTCAAGCGAAGAATCTTATCTCAGCAGGCAGATCCGATCAACGCGATGCTTTCTTTTGGCTATTCGATGCTATTTGGCAATTGCTGCGTTTCTGTAACCGGTGCCCGCCTCGATCCGGATATCGGCATTATTTCTGAGGGCCGAGGCGGTCTTATATTTGACCTGATCGACTCCTTAAAAGCAGAAATGATAGATATGGTTGTCCTCAATGCCGCCCAAGATACTCTCGAGCTAGGTGATTTTGAACAGACATCGGATCGTTGCATTCTTTCTGATGAACTTATAAAGGAATTGATAAAATTATTCCATAGTTCGATTAAAAACGAGAAAATTGATCAGCAGGTGATAAATTTTAAATGCGCGATCGCAAATAATGCTGAGTTTAAAGTCCAGTACTGATTCTGTTCTCACCTTTGATTATGATAAACCCATCGAAATTTTTGAGTGGCATGTCGGAAGTTCGCACATCCCGTATTATTGCCCGGGGACATCCGTAAATCATTGAAATAAATTTCTCAAGAACCATCGGTTCTCCGGAAGCATAAATATGAACTTTCCCGTCAGGGAGGTTTATAACGGTTCCTGTTACGTTCATGTCCGTTGCAATCCTTCGGATACAGGCGCGAAAACCCACTTTTTGTACTCTCCCGGTTATCAGGATTTCAATCGTTATCACGTATCACATCTCCTGGATAATCTTAATTGCGAGTCCCAGTTCATCAAAAACTTCGTCCCTTAGTGTGGATTGGCGTATATTTGTTGCTGCATCTATCGAGAGATCCAATACTTCCTGCGCAGAACGCTCGCACCCCGCGGCAGACATTTTCATCGCGATATCACACATCACGTATGCTCGTCGTGAGAGTGGCCGGATGATTCGTGCCTCTCTAATTGCATTTTGCATCATCCTTCGGGAAAGTTTTACAGCCCCCTCTTTTTTAAAGAGAATGGCAAGATCGCAGAATGAAACGGCTTCCTTACCGCGGTCTGCTACCGATCTTACCAATCGTTCGAGCTGAACAATCTGCGTGGAGTGAATACTCCCCTCGCTCATTTTTTCGGAGAGACTTTTGATTTTCACAAAGGATAGCGGGACATCGTATAGTTCCCCATGACCCATCAATTCGAATCTGTTGAGGCGCAATTCATCATCGCTGATTGATTTTGCTACTGCAATTGCAGATGACAGGTATTCCTTTTTCTTCCACTTGTCATGCATTACGGATAGTGCCTGAGCAATATTGTCGCGGACAGTATCCGCAATGTACTGGATATTGATTTTTTTCGTAAGGTTTTCGGCTTTCTTCAGGAGAATGGTTGGGGTGTCATCCGTGGAATCGGCCAATGCCAAGGGAACAATTTCAAGAAGGGTAGTTACTTTTTCATAAGGGGATACAATTTTTTCACTTGCCTGAACCATTTTCGTGAGAACTTCTTTACGACCAACTGGATCCGTATGGAGCATCCTGTGGATCGATGCGAGAGAATGCACATAGTCAACGGGGCTGTCAATTTTTTCGGCAACCTGTTGTGCAATTATGATCCAATCGCTCTTCGGGGCTGCGTCATTCAGCGTAACGATTGACTGGACAATTCGTTTGCATGCGAGTGAATTTTTTTCCGGCTCAATGTTTTCCAGTTTTTTTATGGCAGTGGTAATGCAGTTATTCGCAGTCAGTCTGTCAAGACCGCAAAAGAGCGTAGTCAAATCTGACAGAATCAATATTTTTTCGGATTCATATCGTAATTGCGGAACGAGATTGCAAATTTTATCAAGAATCTCTCCAGCACAGTTTACATCACCTTGCCTGATAAGTTGATCAGCGAGGGTACATAATCCTGATAATTTAACATAAGGATTGCTGATTCCCTGAAGAACCCGGGACATAAGCCCCATAATTTTCGGATTAGATCCTGCTTGCACATTTTTCAGGAGAATATAAGAAATAATTTCATAGGGATCCGTTGAATCGGGAAAAATTATGGTGTCCTGAATGTTTGAAATAATTCGGTGCATCATTGCATCCCGTTCCAACGGGTTCTCAATTTCGAGAGAAAACCATGATAATATTATGATAAAATCGGGATTCGGGCTTTGCTTATAGTACGACAAAATTATATCAATTATCCCGGCAATTTTCAGGGACATTTGCGGGGTTTTGACATTTTTTTGTATGATTTTGAGCCCTCTCCCAAATGGGTATAAAATTTTTCCGAATTCATCAGGATTTCTTGCATCATACGGATCTTTGATAATAATGCAGCCGACTCTGACAAACTGTTCGGCAATTTTTTCGAATACCTGACTCTTTAATGCCGGATCTTCAATCTCACTTGCAATAAGGTGTGCCTGATCGAGAGCGTCCGGCGATCTCCTGTCAACTGCGTACTTCAATATTCCATCGATGATATTTGTTATTGCATACGATGTGGATTTCTTATCGATAAGGGAGCTGCTCCAATCTTTCATCCTGAGGAGGAGATCAAGATCACCCTGCTGGGCGGCCAGAATTGAGGCTTCATCTATAATTCCGCTGAAGGTAATTGACCGGGTTTTTTGTCCCTCAATCTCACAGGTAAGTCCTACCGCTCTCTGGAGAAAATCGCGATTCCTTCTTTGAACACCGATTTTCGCAATTTTAATAACAATTCCGGAAAGTGCTTTCTCTTTTGTGTTTTGATCGGTTATCGAATTCGCAATTTTAATAAGAGTCCCCGGATCATTCCCATCGAGATATCCCCGCTCTGCGAGGATGCCAACACAAGTAAATGAAAGTTGATCTTTTTCCGGATGAAGATGAATGAGATTGAAAATTGACTGACTATGAGTTTTTATTGCCTCGAATGATTGATCTCTACAAAATTCGGTAGTTGCCCGAGAAATTGAATTCTGGACTGTGTCAGCATCGAGATCTTTTAAAAGCCTTTCATTGATCTCTGGAATTTTCTCGTCACCGATTCCTTTTTTCAGGAGATCAAGAAGTCCATCAGTATACGCAGAAATTATCTCAGCTCTGTTTTCAATTTTACTAAAAACATCTAAAGCCATCTTGAAATCGCCATAAGACAACATTTCTTGCGCGAATTGTAGATATGTGCGAGTCAGAAATATTTTATTGGGCGATTTCCTGATTACTTCAATAACATCGATCAGAATTTTCGTATCATTTGTGGAACGAGCGATAGCAACTGCTGCCCGGACAATCTCCCTGATCGGAAATTCACTGGTATTTTCCAGGAGTTTTTTTAGCTGTATTGCCTGGTACAGATACCATGCTTCTCCGGATTGTTCACCTTTTTTAAGCAGGTTGATTATTATCGGGACAATTGTGACCGGATCAGTCTCACAGAGATCCTTAAGAGCGGCAGTAATTCTTGTTTTGTCTTTTACATGCTCCATCAACTGTTCGGTCAGAGCACTGAGTATGTCAATGAGGGCTTCATGAGGAACACTCATAAACCCGCGGGTGAAATGAGGAAGATCAGCAATTTCTTTTGCAAATGATGATCTGGCCCCTTTTTCAATAATGGAAAAAATGCAATCATGTCTTCTGAGTTTTTGATGAATTGCGACTGCACACAAAATACTCTCAGAAAACAGACCGCTATTTTTCTTAAAAATTGCAATCGTGGCCATCGCTTTTGCATGTTCCGCATGGAGCACAGCACGTTTTGAAATATCACAAATTTCTTCGATATTGCCAAGAGATTCGCGAAGAAGTTTCTCATCCCTGATTGTAATCGCCCAGACAATGAGCAAAGGAATAATATCGATCATTATCTCGGATCGGTATTTTCTGAAACTGATCCGATCAAGCATTCTCATGCCCTGATCGATAAACCGGGGATTCGCTGCGGTAACTCCCGCGTCAATCAGATCACGTGCCATTGTTGCTGCAATACGCGATTGGGAGCTCTTTTTTCCGAGTTTTTCTGAAAGGGCATATATCGAATCCAGCCACAATTCATCGCCGGTCTGAATATACTGGTTCAGACTTCTGGCGAATAAGTCATCGGATTCATCTCCGGTAAAATCAGGCAATGCAAATAACAACGAAGGTTTGTTATTTTTCAGGGCAGCATCAATGATGAGCTTGTTTATGTCAGAAATTACATTTTTTTTCGATTTATGACCTGAATTTTGAATATCGGTAAGAATCCCATCAACTATCTTACGATCATCAGGTACCAATTTATTCCTGAGTTTTTCGACAATTTCTATTGAATTGATCATATTTAAATCCCAGATAATGACGGTTCTTATCTCAATTTGACTAAAATAATTAATAAGTTTTTTGATATCAAGTACGACTAAATTATATTTTTTTATGGTATTGAAGGATAATTACGGTTTTTCTCAAATATGTAACCAATTTCTTCATTGTATTAAAGTTTTCAGTCTCAACCGGTCTTCAAAATAATTTCAATAATTTAATAAAATAATCATTAGGTTTTCCCGTTCATTGAAATATGTTTCATTAAGTCCTGATAAAAAATCCGGCTATCCTCAATGTTTGGGGAATCTATAATAATCCGTACAATTGGTTCGGTCCCGGATGCCCGGACCAGCGCCCATAGATCGTTCTGGAATATTTTTAATCCATCTGTCTCGTCGGTCTTCGCGTCCGCATAAACGGATCTGAGCATTCGAAGGACTTTCTCGCCATCTGTTGTTTTGATCTTGTCTTTGATTATATGTCTCTCAGGCAGTTGTTTGATCAGCCTGGAAAGTGGCACCTTTTCTGAAGCAAGAATTCTTACCATCATCGCTGCAGTCATTCCGCCATCGCGGCAGAACTGATGGCAGGGAAAAATAAGTCCGCCATTCCCTTCGCCCCCGAATATCACATATGATCCCTTTTCAATTAATGACCGCATCTTTCGTGCCACATAGATGCTGCCAACTTGCGTGTATACCACAGAGCAATCGTGATTCTTTGCAACCAACTCTACAATCTTTGAAGTGCTCACCGGGGTGACAATAGCTCCTTTCTTCCTACACATCGTTTGGGCAATCAGGGCAAACTCAGCATTCTCCTCGACAAATTTTCCCTCTTCGTCAACAAAGACTGCACGATCGGCATCTCCATCGTGTGCAACACCAAATGCTGCGCCTGACTGTTTTACGAGTTCTGATAAAATTTCCAGGCCTTCGACCGTTGGCTCAGGGAGCCTGCCCGGGAATGTGCCATCCATTATGCCATTGACGGTAAGGACTCTGCATCCCATTTCCATAAGGATTCGGGCAGTGGTAAGGCAGGCAGGACCGGAACCCGGATCCACAACAACGGTGATTCCTTTACCCGGTTTTCCCGGGAAATGATTCACAATCGCGGTTACGTATTCATCTATGAGGTGAGGTGCGTAAGTCTCCGGTAAAAATTCATGCCATTCGACTGTTCCCGGTGAGTGGGAGAATATCACTTGTTCTAATTTGATAGTCTCTTCGTCATCCATTTCAGTGCCGTCAGGCTCGATAATTTTTACCCCATTGTATTCTGGTGGGTTATGGGACGCGGTAATCATCGCCCCTCCGTCAAAATGTTCCCGGATAATATACTGCAATGCGGGTGTCGGAAGAATGCCACAATCGACAACCTCGCAACCTGATGCAAGAATTCCCGCTTTCACGGCATTGATCAGGACTTCACCTGAAGTTCTTGTGTCCCTTCCCACAGCGAGGCGGCCTTTTCTCATATTCCCGAGAGAGTTGCCTATCGTGAATACAAGTTCGGGTGTCATATCTTTTCCGATAACCCCTCTGATACCGTTTGTTCCAAAAAGTCGTTTTCGTTTCTGGCTTGTAATTGTTCCTGGTTTGTTTTCCATTTCCACGTGCGCTCACTCCGTTTAAGCCTTAAGACAAAAATCATCAAAAAGATCCAGCGAATTCAGTACTGTTGGAATATCTGGATTAATAAGAAGAGAATTTTCCGCCTTGAGGTCTCCAAGAACAATTTTTTTAAAGGACCGTTTTTTAAATCCTTCAATAACTGCAAAAGATATTCCCTGGCGGAAAAGGAATGATAACATTTCGTCAAGAGAATCGTTATGTATTGCAATTACGGATTTGGTGCTGTCTATCCCTATTGAGATATGGGCGCCAGCTTCAAAAAAAAATGTACTGTCCTTTCCTTTTTCAAGAATATAATCATGATCTCCAAGATGCTTTATCACACCAACCGGCCCGATCTTATTCAATTCGGGAATAAGTTTCTTGATGAATGTTGTTTTGCCAGAGTTGGATCTGCCAGCAAGCTGAATAATCTTCATTTTTGCTCTCCTGAATTTTCTTCAGTTTTTAAAATTTCACAATGCCGGTTTCTTCCTGCAGGATTTCCCTCTGTTGATGTGCGATCTGATTCGTTTTGTGTGGTGATGAATCCCGTGAAGGCCACATGTTTCCCGATCGTTAAAGGCAATTGGCCATTTTCCTGATTAAAAATTATCGGCTTCCCGTTTTTATTCATTGCGATTTCCGGTGTCGTGTGTTCCTGGGTTTTATCTACCTCGTGAGGAGTCTCTTTTACAATGGCATCCTGCATCCTTTCGGGATCATTTACCAAAGATAGTGGTGTTGCGACCGATACTTCTGTCTGTACGTTCTCTTCTCCCCGGGATTTGAGAATTGTCTTGGCTGCTTCTCCAACACTACGCATAACGCCGGTTATCCGGTCTTCAATTTCGATCTCTTCGTCAATATCAAGTGTTGTACCTTCGACTTCGAGAAGAAACCGGGCAACTTCACTTGCTTCAAAGAGAAGATCATCGAGTTCGTCCGTAGTAAAAAAACCACACATAGCCCCGTAAAAAAAGGTTGCGCTGGATTTTTGAATTTTTTTCTTAAATGAGGTGCGGGCCTGGTTGACTGCCTGGGGTGTGTACTCTTCCTCCATGAATGGGACAAGTTCCGGTAGATGCTTTCCAATAAATGTCATCTCCGCCCCGTTCGACGTGCGAAAATCTGTGCAAAGCCGGGCAAGTGCCCATTCCCTCGCCGTAATGTAGGTTCTTTTCCTGAGGAACTGGTTTACTTTCCGATAGGTGGCGCCATCAACTTTTTTAAATTTTTTATATTTGTTCAATTCCTGTCGGATATTCGGCTCGTCCATGTGTTATCCTTCCCTTTTTCTGTTGAAATTTTATTTTCTTTTTATGTTTTATTGATGTTTTAACAGATTTGTATATAGCACTATATGGTTTATTCTTGCGTTTTTTTACCTATTGCAAATTCTAAAATCTGGAGAATTGGGTTGCAGACACTTGTTTTTATTTGCAATTTCTTCACACGATCACACATCTTGTCGCATTCAAACACTCTCCGAACATTTTCTTTTTAGGGGGGAATGTATTTTTAAATCCGTTCAGGTTTTTGATATTTTCCATGGTTAAACGTCATAAGGGCATCACTCTACGCGAGTCTGAACAAACCGATGAATTATTTCAGAAATGATTCCAATTTCTCTGAAGTTAAAGACCGATTTTTGAATTTGGTATATTTGCCAAGCACTTTCCCCTCGTAATTCTTGAAGAAATTGAATTGGGGGCTGAACGGTGGAAAATGTCTCTCCGATGTTGCAAGAATGTAAAGAAGAGTGTGCGGGCATCTCTATTTATAATGGCACCGGAACATCGATACTCCGGCTAACGAGTCGCTTTGCTTTTCACGTGCGTTTTGATTGCACCATAAAAAGTGAGCAATAAAATATTGAACCAACGTGATTTATTCAGTCTATCAGGTATTTAAATTTTAAAGGCAGGAAAAGCCTTAAAAATCTGATATTAATTATCGGTTGTTGGGTTTTTTTCTCCCATCATGTCTCTGATATAGTGTTTCATCTTTGTTTGGGAGGATATGTTCTGATTTCCATCTCCCTCCGGAATATTATTTCTTTCCGAGTCCGATACGATGGGTTGTTTCGTGTGTGCTTGCACGGTCGTATCCGGCTGAACGTTTTTATTTCGCTCAATAAAATTTGTGAGTGAAGTTCTAGGTATCCGCCACCACGTGCGGTAGGAGATCTTGATCTCTTCCATTTTCCTTGTCCGAAGCCACAAGCGAACTGTTTTTGGGTGGACTCCTACAATCTCTGCAACTTCTTTGGGATTCAACATTTGTGAATTTTCATCGATATCCATTGTTACCATTACTTCCCATAATCCATTCTTCTTGGTTTTTATTAAATCTCATGAGTGTTTCAAGGAATGTCAGTAAATATTGAAGGGTTCTTGGTGTCGGAAAGGATCCATTTGTAATTTTTGTCAATTGGATTGTTGTAACTTGTAACGAATCACTTTGCGCTATTCAAATTAAGATCACTATGGTTTTCATTTGTTTCAATAGTAAAGGTCACTTCAATTTTTTTATTATTGACTTGATTTGTTTAAACTCTTCTAAAAAACGTTCAAATTTTCTAACAATATGTATAGCATTATACGGTATATGGAATACTTTGTTCCTGGAGAAATCCGCACTCTAAAGAACATCACCAGTATCAGCTGAAAAATTTTGGGACCGGTATCTCCCTTTTGTTATGCTGCTACCTATCACGGGGTAAAAACGTGTCAGCCCGCCAGCATCTTGCGCTTGCTGATTGCTATCCGGATGATTGGGATTCCTGTATTCCGCTCTAATCATGAGAATTCCAAAAAAAGCGCCAACTCAAATACAGTTGTTTGTACTACTTCTGAAGGAATATCTCTCATAATACCACAATATGCGTCGATCTTGGCAAGATTGTGAACTCATTCCAGCCGATCCCGATCAAAGAAATATTCGATTTAAAATAATCTGCTCCGTAAAAACCTCTTTTCTGAATTGGTCGCTCCTCTTGCACCATCATGCCCCTGTTCGGGAGTGTGGGTGCTTGCCATTGAACGCAATGATTTTTCCAGAGAAAAAAATTCAAAAATTGGTCGATAGAGTCGATTGTCAGCCTTTATTGATTGCTTACTTAACCAGTTTATGAGATCGCTCTATCCTGGAGGGAGAATCCCAACTATCGCTGTTGATTCATCCAGATTCCATCTTATAAGCCGACCCCAATCATTTGTTCAGATTCTGTAAGACGATAAATAATTCCTAATACACGACATCGCTAAGAAAATTCTCCTAAATCACAGAAAAATCAATTTTTTCCAACCTTATACGCAGTTTTAAAAATTGCTCAATAGTTTGATGTATTACTTAAAAATTCTTTAAATGTAGTTCAATCCACCGTCATTTTTTAGCCATTCTTCTTGTATTCTCTTTTTTGAGTTTTTCCTACAATTTTCAAAATTATTCCAATCAATAATAATCTCAATTATCCGAAAAAATTGAAATTGCAAACACTTTAATATTTGATTAACGATTATTCTCTTTGTTGTCACATTTGTATTAAATATTAGTGAAAAATCCCCAAAAATTTCCAAATTTTCCCAAATTTTATTTTAAATTTCTAACTTTTTTTAAGGTGTGAAAACAAAATTCTTATATCGCAGAATCTTTGAGACTTATTCAAAACTATTTGCGATATTTCTTAAAAATTATCTAAAAATTTTAGAATAAATATCACAATTTGCGACAACTAATCAGGTAAGTTTGGTTTTTTAGGCATTTTGGATTTTCCCCAACGTTTCTTCCGAATCAATGGAACAAATATTAAAAAATTTGCAGGAAAAATAATATTAAAATCAAAAAAATGGACGTCTGGGTATCTTTTTAATTCATAAATATGCTTACGCGAGAGAGCGGATGATCTTAAGTGTCCCCAAAAATGGAAATTTTAGTTGCCGTAGTTCATGGTTTGGATTCTCAAGACTCCTGAACTCCACAAACAAGATCCCGGGAGCTTGTGTTCTCATTTCCTGCTTTAAAAAACTAATACCCCCCTAAGCTCTTCAAAAAGAGATTAAAAAATTTCTTGATAAGATCGATATATTTTTTCAATAATCTTGGAATCTTGCCTAAGTTTTGGCAATTCAATTTTACATCAAATTTCCTCAAAATTTTCTCAAAATTCATAAATAATCTTTACCGAAAACGAGCGATACCAATTACGAAAATTCTTATTGGTATTTGATAAATTAGTTTTATCTAAAAGGATAATTTATGGTAAAAATTGGTTACGTCCGGGTTTCAAGAGAAGACCAGAATGCCTAAAACCAGATTCAGCTACTGCTGAAGGAAGGATTAGATCGGGATTCAATCTTCGTGGATCATGTTTCAGGGATATCCGCTATGGAAGAACGAGAAGGATACACCGGAATGATGGAATTTATCAAGAGGATTGACGATGGGGAGGAAATAACACTCTATGTTTTTGAAATCTCTCGTCTGGGAAGATCGTTTCTTGAAACCCTGAACACTGTACGAAATTTCGAAACATCTGGCATCCGGGTCTGGTCGCTGTCACCGGCAGAATCGTGGAGCCAGATCGAGGATAAAAAACTTAGGGATCTCATGCTCTCCATTTTCTCGTGGGTGGCCGACCGGGAACGGGAAAATCTCATCGAACGAACCAAACTCGGTCTAGCCAGAGCGAAAGCAGAGGGAAAAAATCTTGGCAGACCCCAAAGGGTAATTCCCTGGAAACGTGTCAGGGAATTGCAGGACAAAAAAATCTCTCTTGCAGCAATATCCCGGATACTGGATATTCCGTACACCACGCTCTACCGCCATTATGCAGAAAAGGAGAATCATGAGAAATAATTTTTAAGTTTCCTTTCGGTTTCGATGGAGATGTAAGTGTTGGGTTTTTCTTCTTCGATTCTATCGTTAATTGATCGGAGAATTACTGTTTTTCGTCGGAAAATCCTAAAACCCCCGCCAATCCTGTTTTTACGGCAGTTCTCCTTAATTATTGATGAAGATAGGACAAAAACGAAAAATGGTGCTTTTCATTTGTTTGACGATTACAAAGGGTGGTAAAAAACAAAAATCAGAAAATGAATTTCCAAAAAATCCAAATTCTCTAAATTTTTACTTGTTTTTATTCAATTTTGATCGCCAAAAAAGTCATTGTTAACGTCGGAGAATCGTCCAATCCAAGACTTCGCAGAATATCTATTCTGCGCAAACCTTTATTTATCCGAGAGAAGATAGAATAGACCATGGAGAGCGGGTATTTTTCAGAATGGCTTAAAAGCTACTGCAATTATCTCCGTATGAGAAATTACTCCTCCCGCACCATTGACAGCTATGGGCAGGTTATCAAACATTTTGCATACTATGTCTGGCTGAGACGCCATAATGAAGTGACAAAACTCGTTATCTACTGGAAAGATTTTGAGAATGCCCGTCACGATACGGATGTTGAAATAACACCGGTTATGATAACTGATTTTCTCTCGTTTGTATCGAGTATGCAGGCATATAAACCGAAAACGTTCCACCGGATAATCTCAACATTGAGTTCTTTTTACCGGTTCCTGTATATGCAAGGCGCAGTCCGTACAAATCCATTGACCGGCATTGAACGCCCCAGGATCAAGCAGCAGGAAGTAAAATACCTTAAGCACAACCAAGTCCAGCGATTAATCGATTCTATTGAGGATCCTCGTGACAAATTAATTGTCAGGACAATCTATGCAACGGGCGTGCGGGTTTCTGAGCTCTGCAATATCAATATCGAAGATATCGATTTTGAGGAGCACACCATAAGGATCCGGGGGAAAGGCGACAAAATCCGGATCGTTTTCCTGGATGATGATACGATCGGGGATATTTTTCGTTTTATTGGAAACCGGATTGTTGGACCGCTTTTCGTTGGTCAGCAGGGCAAAAATATCTCATCCCGTGCTATCCAGCATATCTTCAGGCACTATGCACCGGTCGGCATTACTCCCCATAAAATTCGCCATAGTTATGCGAGTGAGCTATACCGCCGGTCTAAAAACCTGAGGGTGGTACAGGAGAACCTCGGTCATACCTCGATTAAGACAACGGAGATTTACCTTCATACCGATATCGAGGAACGGAGACAGATATACCAGCAATTTTTCCCTCTTTCCAAATACGATGAGAATGTATAGTCTCTCGATGAAATCTCGGGTTTTGGCACAGTATTCCCGGAATTACAATGTATCATAAAGTCTCGGGGATATTCTTCCGGTGATTTGGATATCTGGCTAAACTTTCCGCTCTTAAATAGAAACCCGAATAATGGCTTATTGTCCGAGATCCCAACCGGATCCCTGCAATATCTGCATGGCGATTCTTAATTTTGGAAAACCTGTTTCCGACTGGTTTTACCGCTTTTTTTTACGATCAGGTCCAGTTTTTTGAGATTTTTAATTTTAAAACGTGTCTTTGGTATTAATTAATAAACTATATAATGCTATACAAAAATAGACAAATCCTAAAACCCAGGAACGGTATTTATTCTAATGGAATACGGGCTTCAAGATCCTGGAAATTCTGTTCTTGACAACCCATTACAATGTTTCGAGATCAAATTTGCATTCTTACTGATTGTAATTGAGAAAAAACCCTGGCAAAATTTTGATGTTTTAAAAAATGTTTTATCGTCGATAGTGTCTCTCAAATGGTTACCAATGATTACTAATAAATTCGAAATTCTCTTGAGAAAGAAAAATCTTATGTGTTTTTCCCATCGATTTAATACTAACGCTTCCCTATACTTATCCCACAGCTTACCCCCGTAGTGTAGCGGTCAATCATGCAGGACTTTGGATCCGGCGACACCAGTTCGAATCTGGTCGGGGGTATCTTTATTCTGATTATTTTGGTACGGAAATCTCTGGGAAATCAATGAGAAAATTTCCCGCGTTTCCCATTCGACTCCAAGACTTCTCATTTTATATCAGAATGTTTGCCGGACTTTTTTCCCGTAGTATTTGCAGAATTGGTTGGTATCAAGCAGTTTTGTATCAAACAATTCATCGCCTTATACCGTTTATATTATAAGTTCAACATCTTTATGTTGTTATTAAATGTAATCGACAGTCTGATTGACAGGAACACAACCAGCGATCGGAAAACAATCGTTTTGTCTGTGTTTTCTTCTTCAAAATTAACACAAAATGTTTGGAAAATACGGTGCTCGCTTTTCCCGTCATCGATGCTATCCTATTTGAAAATTTTTACATTTGCCACGAGGCAAATTTGTCGATGTTCAAGCCTTTGTTATTCTGCAATATCTTAAATTACAAATCCGAAATATCCATTTTTTTGGAAAATTTTGTGATGCCTCATTAAATCTCCGGATATCCTGTGAAAAATGCAACAAATTCGGATACCTGACATTACAATTTTTCATCCTTAAATTGGTAATTATTTGTGAACGTCAGAAATGACAGTCAGATAAGTGTGTTCTGAATTTTTTGGATATTTGGGAAATAATCAATTTTTTGGGCAAAAAGCAAACGCCCGAAAAATTTTCTGATTTCCAGTCCCATTAAAAATTTCGGAAATACTTAAATATATTTTTTAATAACGGATGTTTCGGGAATCTGAAAGATTTTGTTACATCCTCTCAACAAATTTTCGCAAAATGCATTAAAACATCCAAAGAATTTTGGAAAAAGTATTTCACCATTGTTATACTATCGCCAAAGCTTTGGAAAAATGTGGAAAATTCGGGCACGGTTTTCGGCGAAAAAAAGTTATCTTATGATCTAATTTCCGGAAGTTTTTCAAAAAAAAAATGGATAATTTGAACCAAATAATGCATGACGTTCTAAAATTTTCCAAAAAAAGAAAAAGAAAATTTGGATAAAAATTTGGCAAAAATAACCCGGACAATCACCCGCAGCAGTCTCTAAACCATTACGACATACGCAATAAGCGAGAGCAGGAATGCCAAGAGCAGCATCGCAAGCGAGAGTGGCGCCACGAAGACCAGCATCGCATTGACCGTACTTGCGAGCTGTGAAATGCGGTTGGATCCAAATACGACTACGTGTTCGCAGTGTGCAGTGCTCGCTGCAGCCTGTGCAGGTTCCCGGTTCCCGATCGCTTCATAGAGTGCCCGCATCACATAAGGACAGAACTCCGAAACTGAGACATTCATCCCCACCGGGTTCTTCCCGGTGATTGTGTTTACGACATGCGAATCGGTGGTCATCACTTCGGCATTGTCCACCTTTGTCAGAATCTGTTTGAGGAGATATTCCCGTACCCCCTCTGCCATATTGTTGCCGTCTATAAGGATGTAGGCAGTTCGCTGTCCGTCAACTTCCGATACAAGAACCTGGATCCCGAGATCTCCAAAACCCTGTTCTCTTGTATAAGGCAGGACAAGGTGCGAGACCCCGATCTTAAACGGGTAGAGCGGTGTTGTGCGGCAGGTGTCCATAGCATCAGTCGATGCTTTCTGGTATTCTGTTGCTGTTAGGGTCGCGAGGAGTACGGGTGATGAGAGATCGGTCATGCAGTTATGAGCATCAACAACCGCAACATGGGGGAACCAGCGGTGTCCTTCCGCCATTATGGTAGCTCCTATGGAGAAGTCCAGGTCTTCTGTCCGGTGGGGCGACCGGGTAGTGACCAGGAGGACAGAGTCACCGAACCGCTGGTAGAGCACCTGTGCCGTCCCGTTCGAGATCCTCCCGGACCTCCCGGCCATGACCGAGTAGCCGATCCCATCCCTTGACTTTTTGACCGCTTCGATCACCTTTCCGATCTCGCTCTCGGAGACGAGGTTGAAGTCATGCGTGGCGCACCCATGTGCGACCAGCGTCTCCTCTTTGAAATGATCGTGAATCACTTTCGGAAGGTTTCCCCCGCCAATCTCCCCCATGGGCCCAGGATGCAGGTTGGGGACGGTGAAGATAACCGGTTTCGCATTGTTCCTGCGGAAGAAGAAACTGACCTGCGGCACGAATACCTCTTCACCGATCTCCCGGAAGAACTCCTCCATGCCTTTCGAGCCATCGGTCATGTGGGCGATGAACGCGTTGATGAACCCCAGGCCCCGGATCCTGAATGCCCTCTGGAGGGGTCGTTCGATCATCCAGATAAAGATTGCAAAACCCAGGCCGAAGACGATGTGGAGGACGAGTGCGAAGAGCCCGAATGCCGGGGAGAAGAGGAGCATTCCCGCTAAGATCCCGACACCGCTCTGGGTGAAGGCCGGGAGAATCATGCGAGGGAGCCGGTAATCCGAGATCGCGACAAGGATGAAAAGCCGGAGCCCGAAGATAAACCCGAGCGAGATTGCATAGAACAGGGGAATCAGTTTAACGGAAACGACCAGGGATCCGAGCGTTATGATAACGCCGAAGACCGTACAGGCGAGAGCGAGGAGTGCCGACCGGTTCCAGGTTATCGTCTTCCCGCCGTATTCAACGATGGGTTTGGTCAAGACGAGCGCGGCGATCGCTGGTATGGTGAATGCGATAGTTCCGGAGAAGAGAAACTGTTCGGGCAGCGAGAAGTAGTAACTCACCGCAGCCGGGAGGGTGAATGCGATCGAGTTGGGGAACGGAAGACTCAGCCATGCGCGGGCATTTGCGCCATCGATCACAAGGCCGAGAAGGATAAGGAGGAAGAGCGAACGCTTCCATGACGGGGCGGTAAAAATATACTTCGTAAGCTGTCCGAGCTTAACATCACCGCCCTGCGCCATTTCAGGAGAATCCTCCCAGTACCAGTTCATGGCGATCCGGCAGGGAACGGATCTCTGATGTTGCATAGGTTATCGGTCGGGAGTAAAACGGAGCATTGAGGGTGAGGCTCTCGTACTCCCCACCCTCTCCTGCAAGATTGATCTTGCTTTTCGCGGCGACCTTCTTGAGCCGTGCAATAAGCGCCGTATCTATGTGCGCTCCAAGGAATGTCTCATCCAGCCCTTCTGCGGCGGTAACGATGATCATCGCATCCATCCTTTCCGCGACCTCGTTCAGCAGCGCCCCGGTATCCATGTGCCAGAGGGGAGTAAAAAGTTCCATGCCGAGCTTGTCCGTGATCTTCTTTACTCTCGTTGTCTGGTATTCGGATGCGACCGCGCCGGCAATGACACCTTCAACATCGAGATTTGAAAGCCCCTCTTCCAGGTCAGCAAGTTCCTCTTCCTTACGCCCGTGGGTTGTGATCTCTACGTATTCCATCCCGCCAACCTTTGCTATGACCGGCATGACATCGAGGTTTGCCGAGTGGAACATATAGGAGTCCCGGTTTCCGGGCCGGGCGGTGACCACATACCTGACATCCATCCCGTTGTCGATCGCTTTCTGGATCGAAAGGACTGAGTCTTTTCCACCTGAGGTCAGGGCCGCCCAGCTCATAGTATTCTCCTTTTTTCACCTTTCATTTCCGGGGTTCGAGAACGCCGAAATGCTTCCGGTACCGTTCGAGCATTTGTTCCCATGTCGGGAGGTGAGTCTGGCAGCCAACGTGTTCGACAACAAAGGATGCCGTTACGGTCCCGATCCTGCAGCAGGTCAGGGTTGGATACCCTTTCTGGTACGCGGTGAGGAATCCTGCCCGGTATGAATCACCTGCTCCGGTGGGATCGGCAAGCGTGACCGGGACCACCGGAATGAAGTGTTCTTTTCCGTTCGTGTACAGGGTACTCCCATCCCCGCTCATCGTAAAGACTGCCATCTCCACGAGGTTGATGAGCTTCTCCCGGGAAATTTCCATGGTCGAGCACATCTGCCTGACTTCGTGCTGGTTTGCAAAGAGGATATCCGTACAAGTAATGATCGATTCCAGCTGCTCTTTGGAATAATAGAAAACATCCTGGCCGGGATCGAACGATACAAATTTGCTCATCTTTGCAACCTTGCAGTTAAAGACCGGATCGGCGGTCGCAAGATGTGCAAACGGGAGGGCCGGAGCTTCCGCGGTTGCAAAGGCTCGTGACGCACCCCATTCGAAGAAGGTCATCTGGTCCCCGGCCTCATCGGTAAACATAAAGGCGGTCGGGGTATGGGCGTCAGGCACGGTGAAAAACTGCTGGCCGATCCCGAGATTTTTCTGCCACTGGTCGTAATCGCTGCCGGTGAAATCACCGCCAACGCACGATAGCAGTGAAGTCTTTCCACCCAGCATTGCGATCCCGGCAGCAATGTTTGCAGCACCGCCACCGAAATAGCTCTGCCGGTCAGTTATATGCGTTGAACAGTTTTTCGCCGGCAGGTGAGGAACCTTTGAGATGTGGTCGACCGCAGTGTGTCCGACAACATGGATCATAATTCCTGCACTTCCAGGACTTTTAAGGGGACGTCGCGCAATGCTTTCCCGATAACAGATTTTGCAATGCTACCGGCATGCTCCGGTGATTCAGCCCGGAAGACTTTCATCTCGAGGACGAGACCGACAAGTGCCGTTTCAGCGACAACGATAGCGCTTGAGAGCGACTCTTCACAATACGGGCATGCGAGGAAACCTGCCTCCACTTCCACGTATTTTGCGTGTGGATTCAGCCGTTTTCCCGCTTCACTGATCGCAATTCCGATTGCATCATCGAGCGATTTGACATCGCGAATGATCCACGCCGATTCGATGGTAACATTATAATCTGGCATACTAATCTCCCTACCATATATCGCGATGCACATGTTCACCGATAGGCATACGCGGCGAGAGAGCCCCGGATGGGTGCCCGGTTCCAACCGCAAGCAACGCGATAGGGCGTACATGCTTTGGGAGCTGGAGGATCTCCCGTACTTCTTCTTCATTGAATGCACCGGTCCAGCAGGAATGGAGGTTCTTCGCATGGGCGGCAAGCATCATGTATGTGCAGGCAATGGTCGCATCCTCGACCGCATACAGAATACCCCGTTCGCCGTACCGCGACATGGAACGCACATAATTCGCACATACTACGAACACCACCCCTGCGTGCTCGATATGTGACTGGTTGAACGCAGCGTCGGCAAGTTCGAGACGCCCGTCTTCGTCCTGGACAATGACAACGTCCCAGGCTTCAAGGTTCCCGGCGCTTGGGGCTGTGCTTGCACAGTTCAGGATGAACCTGATCTCCTCATTGCTGACCGGTTCGTCCTCGTACTCCCGCACTGAAGTACGGCTCGTCAGGAACCCGAAAAAATCAGAGGAGTCCATGTTCCGAGAGTACCTGCCATGCTTCCTGCGCAGAGGTCGTTGCAGCGCTGATGGCTCCTGCGATCTTCTCTGCTGCCTGTTCGGGCTGGTTGCTCTCAACCAGGGATATCGCTTCGTTTAAGGAATTGACCGCTTTCTGGAATTCGGATTGCCCGGTGCTGCGGTGGGCAAACAGGAGTTCGCTTCTCACCGTCTCCATAGTCATGAGCAGCATTTTCTTCCCGCCACCCCGTTCCTGGGGCGGAAAACCGGTAAGTGCCATGGAAAGCTGGGAGACCATGATCAGTTCAGATTTGGCGCGCTCGCCGAACTGGTAACTTTTTACTGCGGTTGCAAGATCCATACTCACCATAGAAGCTGGGAATAAAATATAGTTTTCATAGAAATTTGTCCCGGAAAAGTTCCGCACGAAGTGCGCAAAAAAATCAGTGAGGTCGGGTTAACCACTCGTACCCATCACGGGCAGGAAAGTTCCCTCAGGAATTACCGTGAGGACTTTGCCTTGGCGCCGAGCGCTGAGATCTTCGGCCTTTTCATGTGCCGGCGGATCATGGGGTTTGCTGTTGACTCGTTCATGCCGGATCCACCGGATCGGTCCCCACCGCGCCTGCCGCCGCGCCGTGCGCCGCCGCGTCCCTGTGTTGCTTCTGCCGCCTGGTCGATCTGCTTGACATTTGCCCCTGCCTTGAACCGCTGGTTCGGTCCCGGGGTCTTGTGTTCGCCCTCTTTCTTGGGAACGAGCCTGATCTGGCCCTTTACGCCTTTTACCTGTGCCCAGATGGTTGTGCCTGTTTTACCCATAGTTAAACTCCTTATCTAATTCTGCCGCCCCACTCATAAATGTTCGCGCCTTTATGATCCGGTGAGCCTGGCGATCCCTTCAGGATCTTCGCTTCCGCTTACTCTTCTCCCGGGTTCATTTATCTGCGAGCCTGGCATTGATCCCTTTCCGTAGGGTCTCGCTTACCAGTTTTCCATCAACGGATCCCCTTACTTCAGCCATCACGACTCCCATGAGCGGGCCGAGAGCAGCTCTGCCTTTTTCCCGGACAAAGTCCGAACGGGAATCGATGATCTTCCTGACAATTTCTTCGAGTTCCTCGCACGAGACCGAAGGCGCGAGTTTTGCTATCGCTCCTTCTACCGAACAACCCTCCGCTGCCGATCTGATCAGATCGGGGATTGCCTCGCGTGCAGCCCTTCCTTTCTCGACCGCATGCAGGATCCCGATAAATGCTTCATCGGCGACGTCCTGAATTTTGATACCCTCTCTTCTGAGTTCGGTCGATGTCGAGAGGAGGGTGAATGCGGCAAGCTTTGGTTTTATCCCTTCTTCGACCGCACGTTCGAATACCGGGAGCCGTTCGGAAGAGACCAGCTGGGTAGCATAGGGCAGATCGATCGCGTACTTCTTTGCGTACCTGCCGGCTTTCTCGTTCAGCAATTCAGGAACCTCTATACAGTTCCACCGGGCCTCATCGATAACTACCGGAAGGACATCGGTCTCCGGGTACATCCTCGCCGCTCCGGGAAGCGGGCGCATGTACGCGGTGCTTCCTTCTTCGAGCATCTTCCGGGTCTCCTCCGGGACCGGCATTGCCGATATTGCGATTTTCGCCCGGGTGACGACCTGTCCGAGTGCGCATTCGGCCTGCTTGTCGGTTGCCCCTGCGACGAGGACGACGCAGTCACCTTCTGCCGCATGCATCCGGGTCCGGAGGCAATCGACTTCTTCCTGCGTGATCCCGTACGCCGGCAGTTCATCGGTATGGAATATACCGCCTACACCGCACTTCTTGGCATAGTCGGACATCTCGCTGCCGAGGCGCCGGTCCAGCTGGATCGTGCGGCCGACAAGGCCGGCAAATCCCTTCAACCGGATCGCGTGAATCCGCTTCGCCTTTTTGAGGACGGTGGATTTGGTCTCCCGGAAGAGATCGGTGATGTCGGTACCATCGTTCGCATCCACCGATGCCCCCCGGCACACCAGCTTGTCGCGGATCGCGATGAGGCTCTGCTGCCGGAGCATCTCGCGACGGACGACTTCTGCAATGAGATCGAGTTCCTGGACGCCCTTGATCTCGACCCGCGCGCCCCCGGTGATCGAGATGTTGACATCCTGCCGGATCGTCCCGATACCGCGCTTGACCTTCCCGGTCGAGCGGAGCACCATCCCGATATACTCGGCCACCTGCTGGACCTCTTCCGGAGTATGCATGCAGGGAGAGGTTGTGATCTCGATGAGCGGGATCCCGAGCCGGTCGAGCGAGAAGAGATCGTCTTTCACCCGCTGCGCTGCTTCCTCCTCAAGGCAGATCGTCTCGATCTGTCCGCCGTTCGGGAGGCATCCGTTCAGTGCGACGAGTGCGGTACGCTGGAACCCGCTCGTGTTCGAGCCATCGATGACCAGCTTCCGCATGGTGTGGACCTGCGGAATCAAGGTCATGCCGAACATCTTTGCAATGGTCAGGCAGACCGAGAGTGCCTCGCTGTTCATCGGCGCCGGGGGCTCCTCGTCGTTCTCGACAAGGCAGGTGGTATCATAGGTATAGTACTGGAACTTCCGGTCCCGCTTCATCTCCTCTTTTGCGGCCCGGTCGATCTCCCCCATCTCGCTCTCGGTTGCCCGGAGGTACCGGAAGAATTCCCCTGAGTGCTCGGTTACCTCGCGAAGTGTCGTAGGGCAGTGGCAGAAGAGTTTCTCCTTTGTGTTGAGCTGCTGGTGGATCTCGATCCCCGCAGTCAGCTGGGGTCCCTCAGAGGTCATGGATGCTCCTCCTGTTGTTGCATTCTCCTTTGAGATCGGTCTGGAGAAGGACTCTTGCCTTCTCCCTGTCCCTCTCGTTCCCCAGTACCCACATCATCTTTACCAGCGCGACTTCGGGGAGCATGTCTCCTCCTTCGATGACACCTGCGTCGAGGAGGTCGCGTCCCGTGTCATAAACCCGGTCGCTTACCTTCCCGTTCAGGCACTGCGAGGTCATCATGACAACGGTCCCGTTATTGATGAGTTTTTTGAGATTCGGGATGAGTTCCGTGCACACATGCCCGAGACCTGTCCCCGAAAAGACGATTCCGTGATACCCTTCGTACGCCTTCAGGAAATCCGGCGACATCCCCGGGAAAAACGTTATCAGGGCGCAGCGTTCGTCGAGTTTGTCGTGAAGCGCAGGTTTGCAGGAATTGCGCCGGGCTGCGTCGCAGTTTAACTTTACTTCGAGCGATGGGTAAGTAACCGTCCCGATCGGGGGGATCCCGATGCTCCGGAACGCATCCCTCCTCGAGGTGTGCATCTTCCGAACCCGGGTGCCCCGGTGAATGGCGCAGGCGTCGTCATTCGTTGATGCATGCATCACGACAGCAACCTCGCCGAGATCGCAGCAGGCTGCTTTTGCAGAACAGACCGCGTTCATAGCATTATCGCTTGACGGTCTGTCGGCCGACCGCTGGGATCCTACAAGAATGATCGGGACAGGTGTATCGATCATAAAGCTGAGCGCCGCGGCCGTGTAAGTCATCGTATCCGTTCCGTGGGTAACGATGACTCCCGCAACTCCCCGCCGGATCTCTTCAAAGACTGCCCGGGCAAGCTCCTGCCAGATCCGGGGGGTCATGTTCTCCGAGAGGATCGTATAGAGCGACCGGGTGGTAAAATTCGCGACTTTCTTCAGCTCGGGGATCGCATGCAGGATCGCCGCAGCGTCCGACTGGCTGGTCACGGACCCGGTCCGGTAATCGATGCGGCTTGCGATAGTGCCCCCGGTCGAGACGATGGCGAGTTCCGGCAGGTTTTTGTCCTGCACGATCTCGGGTTTCTTTCCGGGTTCGATGACTGGGCGTTCGACAAAACTGCATGACTGCGGGGGGATCCCGATATTATAGCCCGAGTCCAGCTTGATGACCGACATCCCGTTCCTGCTCGTGATGTACGTAACCTTCCGTGTCGTCCCGCCATATTCGCACCGGACAATGTCACCGGATTTCACGTCGCTTGATTCTATTCCGTTTGTAATGGTACTAGCCTCCGTGCATCGGCAATAAGATCTTCCTTTGCTTTCTTCAGTTTTGCCAGCTTCTCATCGATGACGCCCGAATCCGCGTCGAGCTGCTTCTTGCGTTCTTCTATTGCTATCTTGATCGCGAGCGGGGCCGGGCCCCCGGTTGCCTTCCGCAGGGAGACCGAGTACTTAGCTTCGAGAACTTCATCGATGTTAGCCTGGGTGAGCCCCTTTCCGACAAGTGACAGGCCTGCATCCAGTTCCTTTGCTGCGTCTTCAAGGGTAGCGAGCGAGAGATTACCTTTCTGCACCGCACGCCCTACGATGTTGTGGGCGGTCCTGAACGGCAGGCCGTACGACCTGACTAGGGTATCGGCAAGTTCCGTGGCGGTTGAGAACCCCTTCGTCGCTTCTTCCTTCATCCGTTCGGTGTCGAACGTGGCGCTTGAGAGCATATCGACAAGAAGCCGGAGACTTTCCTTGGCGTCCCGCATCCCCCGCCAGATATTGGGGGTGAGTTCCTGCAGGTCGCGGTTGTAGCTCATCGGGAGGCCTTTGACCGTGACGAGAGCTCCCGTGAACGCACCGAAGACCGAGCCGGTCTTTGCCCGCATGATCTCGGCAGTGTCCGGGTTCTTCTTCTGGGGCATGATGGAAGAAGTCGAACAGAATGCATCGTCGAGACTGACAAATTTCACAAACGAGGTGCTCCAGATAACCAGCTCCTCGCAGAGCCGGCTCGTGTTGGTCATAAGGATGGAGAGGGATGCGAGCGTCTCCAGTGCGAAGTCGCGGGAAGCGACCGCGTCCATGGTGTTTGCCGCGACACCGTCAAAACCGAGCAAAGTCGCGGTGTATTCGCGGTTGATCGGATAGCCGGTCGATGCGAACGCTGCGGCCCCGAGCGGGGAGAGGTTGACCCGGGTATAGGCTTCCTTCAGCCGGTCGAAATCCCTGGAGAAGACCTGCTCGTACGCGAGGAGGTGGTGGGCGAGGACGGTCGGCTGGGCGTGCTGCATATGGGTGAATCCCGGCATAACCGTCTCGATATGCTGTTCCGAAAGGGCTACGAGGACTTCCCGCACTTTCAGGAGGGCGGACATCTGTTTGAGGAGGTCTTCGCGGAGCTTGATCCGGATACAGGTTGCAACCTCATCATTGCGGGAGCGTCCCATGTGCATCCGTCCTCCGGTTTCGGCACCTATGGCTTCGATGATGAGCGTCTCGATCCCGGCGTGGACATCCTCGAACCGGTCGTCGAAGACCTCTTCGGGAATTCCCTCGTCGAAGAGTTCGAGCAGCGCTGGCATCAGCTGTTTCGTGATGTCGCGGTCGATGATCTTCTGCTTATCCAGCATCAGCACGTGCGCAATATCGACAAGGATATCAGCATCGGCAATACAGCGGTCAGCACGCATGGATGAGAGGAATTTCATCATCTCCCCCGTCCTCTCGCCGGAAAGGCGCCCCAGCCTTACTACGTCCGTTCGCATCCGTAACCTCTCTGGTTTATTGGTAGTTACCTGCTCTAGTGATTGGTCGCGCATCGATTAAAACCACGCCTTGCGGGCCGCAACTTCGATAGCTCTCTGGACCGATTCACGGGGTATGATGGTTGCGGGATGTGGACGAGTTGCTCGATGACACTGGAAACGATGGGTGCACAGACAATCGCATCTTCCATGGTGTGAACCGGGTATTCCCGGATCCTCCGCCGATGAAGTCCTCCTCGTCAACATGGCAGAACTGGCGCAGGGCTTTGATGCTCTCTCTCAGTGTGGTAAGATTGGGCGATCGCTTCCCGTGCAATATCTTATAGAGCGAGCTCTGGGCTATCCCGCTCTTTTCGGACAATTCCCGGACGCTGATACGCAGGTCGTGATGGAGAAGATGGTTAAGGGTTGAGACAAACTCCTCTTCCGATATAAGGGCAGCGCGCATGAGCTTGCCGATCGGGTCGGCCTGTACCATAATATAGATACAATTGAGTTAAATCCACAAAACATTTTCCTGAATTGTCCTCCAACTCGGGAAAAGAACCGAGTTTTTACGGCATTTTCTGGCATTCTGTTCTGGACATTAATATAAATTCTGAATACTTTTTGTAGAATTTAAAGAAAAAAATGATACAATTGTATAGATATTGCTATCATATGGAGCACTTTTTTATTACGATCTAAACAACATTTCCCCCATGAAATCTCTTCGATTCACGGCACTTGCGGTTATCGCAGCCGTCCTTTTACTGCTTATCGCCGGCTGCACGCAGCCGGCCGGATCCGGAACACCAGCAACAACGACCGCCCCGGCAGCCTCCGGAGCGAGCGTGGGAATCCTGTACAGCAAAGGTGTCGGCCCGATGCCGATGCTCCTTGCCACGAAACAGATCGACGGCTATATCGCATGGCAGCCTTTTGTCTCCATCGGCAGCGAGAGCAACCTCGGGAAAGTGGTTGCCTACTCCGGGAACCTCCCCCCGGATGCGAGCAATGTCAACCACCCCTGCTGCATCCTCTTTGCAAGCGATTCGCTCATTGCCCAGAACCCTGAGATCGTCTCCTCGGTAAGTGCACTAACCCAGCTCTCCAGCAAATATATCGTCGACCACCCGGCGGGAGCCTCCCAGCTCGAAGCAGAGTTCCTTGTCGGTGGCAGCAACTTCACGTACGGCAATGTCACCGTCCCCTCAGTCGATGTCCTTGACGATACATTCCCCACCGTGAAGTACACCAACGAGCCGACTCCTGCATGGATCAACGCGACCAAGCAGTTCGTGAACACCCAGATCCAGCTCGGGTACGTCACCAACCAGCTGAAGAACTCCGATTCTGCAAAGCTTGATGCCCAGCTCTTCAGCTTCGCGCCCTACCAGAGCGCAAAACAGATGATTGCTACCGGCTCCATCACGACCCCGGCAAAGATGACCAAGCCGATAACGATCGGGTACCTGAACGGTGACATGCACTCTGCTGCGCTCCATATCGCGCTCAAGAAATGGCAGTACTTCAACGACACTTACGGCATTGCCCTCAAGCCCCGTGATGCAACCATGGCACGCCCGGACATGGCTGACCTGATCGTGAACGGCGTACCGGTAGCGGAAGTCAAGCTTGTCGGTGGCGATGCAGGCCCGCAGGTAATGCAGATGGCGGCAACCGATATCGTCCAGATGGGCTACGTTGGAGTACCCCCCGCAATCGCAGCGATCGACAAGGGAACCCCGATCAAGATCATCAACCCGGTCAACACCGAAGGATCCGGTCTGATTGTCGATGCAAATGCACCGGTAACTGACTGGAAGAGCTTCGTTGCCTGGGCACAGCAGAGATCGGCGGCAGGCAACCCGCTGAAGATCGCAGCACCCGGTAAGGGTTCGATCCAGGACGTCATGCTCCAGTTCGCCCTCAAGGACAGCGGGCTCTCCTTCAAGGAGACCTCGTAAATCCATCCTCCAATTATCTTTTTCTTCCTGCGGTCGTACATCAATACAGGAATTCCCGTCCCATGAACCGCAGTTCTCTTAAGCACGCTATCCCATGGTGCTCCTTCCTCAAGATCATTCTTCCCGTTGCCATCATCGTCGGCTGGGAAGTTGCCGCGATCCTGCTGAATAACCCGTTCATCCTCCCCCGGCTCGAAACCGTCTTTACCGTGCTCCTGAACCCGTTCAGCGGTGAACTGACGTTTGGTTCCGGAAGCCTGTTCGACAATGCGGTCATCAGCCTTGAGCGGGTCATTGCCGGTTTCCTCGTTGCCGCAGCCCTAGCAATCCCGCTCGGCATCGGTATGGGAAGATCGGAGCTCGTGCACGACCTCTTCGACTCGCTGATGCAGCTTCTCCGGCCCATCCCGCCTCTTGCATGGGTTCCGCTCGCACTCGCGTGGTTCAAGATTGGCATCGTCTCCATTATCTTTATCATCGGCATGGGTGCATTCTTCCCGCTCCTCCTGAACACGCTCGACGGGGTCAAAGGAGTCAAGAAGACCTGGATCGAGGCCGCGCAGATCCTCGGAGCAAAGGAACGGCAGATCCTTTCCCGGGTCATCCTGCCGGGAGCTGCCCCGACGATCTGGACCGGCCTCCGGGTGGGGTTTGGTATCGCATGGATGTGCGTAGTCGCGGCAGAGATGATGCCGGGGACGAACTCCGGCCTCGGGTACCTCATCATCTCTTCCTATAACTTTGGGCAGGTTCCGGTTATCATCGCAGGTATGATCATCATCGGAATCATCGGCATCGGGTGCGACTACCTCTTCAAGGTCGTAGACCGGCACTCGTTTGCATGGAGGGAGCTGGAACGATGACCCTGAAAATAGACCATCTCTCGAAACTTTTTGTCAAGGGCGGGCGGGAACAGGCAACCTCACTCTCGGATATCAACTTCGAAGTCGGCGATTCGGAGTTCATCTGCCTGCTTGGCCCGAGCGGGTGCGGGAAGACGACCCTCCTCCGGATTATTGCTGGCCTCGATTACCCGACATCCGGCAGTGTGCTGATGGACGGAACGGTTGTTGACCGCCCCAACCCGAAACTGGGGATGATCTTCCAGGACTACTCCCTGTACCCGTGGCGCACGGTGAATGAGAATATCGCGTTCGGTCTTGAGCTGCAGGGTGTCAAAAAAGCCGATATCCCACCTGTTGTCGAAAAGTACCTTGCCCTTGCCGGACTATCAGGTTTTGGGAACAGTTACCCGTACGAGTTGTCGGGCGGGATGCGCCAGCGTGTGGCGGTTGTCAGGGCGCTTGCCGTGGAGCCATCGGTCCTTTTAATGGACGAGCCCTTTGGTGCGCTCGATGCCCAGACCCGGAACAAGCTCCAGCATGATATCATCGATATCTGGGTCAAGACCCGGAAGACCATCATCTTTGTCACGCACAGTGTGGACGAGGCAGTCTTCCTTGCGGACCGGATTGTCGTCCTCTCGCCCCGGCCCGGGCATATCCGCGAGATCGTAACCATCGAACAGCCCCGGCCCCGGGACCGGACCAGTGTGGAATTTGCAAAAGTCCGGCGGTTCGTTCTCGACCTTATTAACCAGTAAGGATGCTCCAGTAAGGTTTAATAGGCCGCATCTCCATTTTATTAAAGCAGTTTGTGAAGCGTACCGGCATGGTTATCTATCAATTTCATCGATAATTATGCCCGCTTTTGCCAATAGTACACAGGAGTAGGACGCGATGGTCAGAAAACCGGCAAAGATGTACAGGAACATCTCGAAGAAAGCCTATACCCGAAGGAAATACATGGGCGGTGTTCCGGGAAGCAAGATTGTACAGTTCGAGATGGGCAACCTCTCGCAGGAATTCCCGACAGAAGTAGATCTCGTTGTTGAAGAAAGATGCCAGATCCGGCACAGCGCCCTTGAAGCGGCCCGCATTACCGCGAACCGCAGGCTGATGAAAGATGTCGGCAGGTCAAACTTCCACTTCAAGGTACGGGTCTTCCCCCACCACGTTCTCCGGGAGAACAAGCAGGCAACCGGCGCCGGTGCGGACCGTGTCTCGGAAGGCATGCGCCTTGCATTTGGCAAGGCAGTCGGCACTGCAGCCCGTGTTGAGGCCGGCCAGAAACTTATGACCGTGTATTCCACCCCTCAGTACCTTGAGAAGATCAAGGACGCACTGAACCACGCGGGATACAAGCTCCCGACCCCATCCCACCTGAAGACGAGCATTCTCAAGGTCAGCGGCAAGATTGTCGCGGCACCAAAGCTTGTCGGTGAAAAAATCGTTGCAGCACCGGTCGTCGCTGAAGAGGCAGCAGCTGATCCCGCAAAGGGAGCAGAGGCAGCAAAGGGGGCAACAAAGGGCGGCGGCAAGGATGCCGCCGGCAAGGCAGCAGCACCCGCAAAGGGTGCAGCACCCGCGAAGGAAGAGAAGAAAGGCGCAGGCCCGGCAAAGGGCGGCAAGAAGTAACCTCTTCTCCTTTTTCCTACAGATATTTTTTTCGCGGATCTTTTTCCGAACGATCCTGTTTTGTTTGTTTTATTTCAGTTTGCTTAGACTCGTGTGTGACGAGGTCTTATTTTTAACAGGCCATAATCCGCATAAGCACCGGACTCTTCCACAAGGAACCCGAACATCGGGAGGATTCCGGGAATGAACCAGACCGGGGCAAGCATCAGCTGAGGGAACACAGTTTATTGTCTACCCGACCCCGACCGATGCATCGGTCTGCTTCGACAACCACTGCGGATACTCCTCCGGAGACACTTACCCGGAACCCGCTTACACATCACACACAATTACGGTATCGAAGCCGGGCTACCAGATCTGGAGCAGCTACGAGAATGTCGGTGGTCCGGGGACGAGGGTAGTTAATGCAAATCTTGTACTGAACCCCCCTTCGTTCGGCTACCTTGAGATCAATCTCTTCGGCGCGGATATTTACGTTGACGATATCTATTACGGGAACGGCGAGCCATCCATCCCGCTCTCACCGGGTTACCATGACCTTCTCCTGAAAAAGGCAGGTTTCTACGATTACACCGAACAGATAACGATAGAAGACGGGAGAACCTTCAGCTACAACCCCGGCATGACTCCGCTTCCCGCGTCATCACCCTACGGAAGTCTTAATATCCAGTCGGTTCCCTCGGGAGCGGCGGTCTTCGTGAACGGTGACTATAAGGGAACCACCTACCCGAATGACCCCGTGTACGTTTCCCAGCTCACCCCCGGTTCCTACTCCGTAGTCCTTTCTATGCCCGATTACCAGTCGTTCTCCCAGAACGCAGAAGTCCAGGCAAACAAGGCAGGAGAGATCACGGCAACCATGATGCCCTCGAACACGCCATCCGATACGACCGGCCAGATTACGGTAGGCTCGATTCCTGCCGGTGCGGGTGTCTATCTTGACAACAAGTACAGCGGTATCACGTCCATGGTCCTCGCAAACGTGCCGCGGGGAAGCCACAATATTCTGCTCCGCCAGGCAGGGTACCAGGACTGGCTCTCGACCGTGAGCGTTACCGGGGGAAGCTATGCGTTGGTATCCGGGACGCTGGTTCCCGGAGTGTCACCGACCCCGACGACAAAGTCAGCGCCATCGATGATGATTGCGCTTGCCGGTGTTGGGGTGTGTGGGGTGCTTGTGCTGCTGAGGAAAAAGGAATAAGAGAATCTCATTTTTTTACTGATTTTTAATTCTAAAAGCGGATGAAATATTTTATCCAAAATAAATCTCTCTATTGCAATATAAATAATAAAAAATAATTTATGTATAGTGTACCTCAATTTTGCTAATTTTATCTTTTGTTATAATTGGCGGATGTTCTCAAACAATCAAAGGTGGAAGTGAGATCAAAGAATCACAAAATTGTCCACCTCAACAAACACAAGCGATCCACATTACTCTGAATTGTTCCAATTGTTCAAAAGACGTATCAGTGATTTATACCCCATCTCAAAAAATCAATACTTCAACTACTGACTTATCGATTTTAATCAATATTATTACGTGGATTTTGGCATTGATAATTATCATTTTTGTCGCTGTGGGTGCAATCATTCTCGTATTGATTCAATCCGTGCAAACACAATAAAAATTATTTTTAATAAAGAAAGACGAGAATTTTTTGTTTTATACGGTACAGGTTCAGTAATTTTAAGTATTGGTTTTTGATTTACCAAAATTACAATAAAACTGAATTATGGCCATCATGGATTCAAGCTATAATTACTGTCGGTCTTATAATAGCTATTACTGTTCAATACTCTTGGTCGACTCGAGAACTAGCCAAAATCTCTGAAAAGCATCGTATCGCCCAATTAGAACCTATTGTGGGTATTCAAGTCGAGGACAATATCGAAACGCCCTATCCAGGGTATATTGATTTAATTATTGAAAATGTTGGAAATGGGATAGCTAAAAATTTAGAATTTTTTATTGAGCCTCTTGGATTTTGCACTTTATCCGGGGATCCACTTGATAAATTGTTTATAATTCAAAATGGGATTCAAACTCTCGCTCCAAAACACAGATATGTTCAACATATTATTCAATTAGGAGAAAGAATTGAAGAATTGAAAAAGGAATATTTGTTGCACAATCAAAATCTAAATGCAAATGAATTACGTCAAAAGTTGAAAACGGATCTAGAATTGAAAATCCGAGTGACGTATGAAGATAAGGAAGGAATGGAAAAACAAAATGATTATCTAGTCAATCTTTGTATTTTTTGGGGATTAAGTGGACTGCCAAAATTTTTTAGAAGAGTTTCTTAAATCATTATATTTCTCCTTAGGAATAATGTCAACACTTTAAGTTTCATTCCTCTCATGAATTCGGAATTACTGATAGTGGTGGAAATTTGAGAAAAGTCACAATAGAACAAACGATTAATTGTTATTGTTTTCTCTCACTCCCGATCTCTATGTTACCCCCCGCTCCTCAGCACAATCGAACACTGGACCCCGATCCTCTCTGTGCAGCACTTGCCGGTGCCACCATCCGGGCCAAACGATAACCATGATTTTCCTTCATTTTTCCTTAAGAGAAGCAATTTCGCCGCAACCACAATTACAGGCTCACAACGCTTCATCCACCCTATCTCGCACACCACAACCCACCCAATTTTCCAGCTCGCCACCACCTCCCAAAAAATCCGGACCCCTCCCCCCACCCGGAAAAGTGGACGACACCCATCGCTCAAAATCTTCCCGGCTCCCATTCCCTCAAAACGGTTGAGGCAGATCCTCCTTATGTCAACCTGGCGCTTCCAGGATCGGCCTCTCGACCGTGAGCGTTACCGGAGGAAGCTATGCGTCGATATCCGGCACACTGGTCCCAGGTGCGTCACCAACCCCAACATCAAGGGCCATCTTCGCTGGTGATTGCGCTTACCGTGATTGAGGTATGCGGGGCTCTGATGCTGGTGAGGAAGAAGGAATCGGGAAATCTATTTTTATATTATAAATATAAATTTATTATTAAAAATATTAAGATAAAAAATAAAATCAACAATTTATTTAATTTTAGTATTAAATTTTAACAATAAATTATCAGCGGTGAACGGATGGTAAAAATCACTATTAATACAGAGAACGGTGGCGGCGGCCAAAGATATGTTATTAAACAGTGTCGTGTTTGTAATGGTTTTGGGTGTGGGAATGTCATCAAAAAGGTCAAGTTGGTGTATTTATCCCCCCTAATTCCCCGATGAAATGCAGTATTTAACGGAACAGGACATCACTGCTCATCGTGTCGTAACACTGGTTGGATGAACGGGTTTGTGTTAGAGTAACGAAAAAATTCCAAATCTTTTATTAATTACTTACAGTCAATTGTGTGCTACTAAAAAATTTACAGTTTTTGTTTACGAGTGAATTAAAGACGAAATCACAGAATCCTAAAGCAAGGACTATTCATTTCCCTATCTTTACCTTACCCCCCTTCAACATAATTGAACGCACGAATCCGCTCCCCTCAGTTCAGCGCTTGCCCATGTCACCTTCCGGATCCACCGCGAGGTAGAGACCCCATCCACATTTCCATTTTATCTCCATCAGACTAAGATGTACCTGAGAAAGAATGAAACGCTACGGGTTCATCGGCACCGGATCGATGGGAAGCATGCTGGTCCGGCAGTTCATCAAAACCGGCCTCGTGACACCAGCTGAGATAATGGCAAGTTCGAAGACCGGGATATCGGCCCGGGCACTCGCAGAACAGACCGGCATTGCAGTGGCTCCTGCAAACCGGAGCGTGGCAGAAAAGGCCGATGTGCTCTTTATCTGCGTAAAACCCCTTGAGGTCCGGGGCGTTCTCCAGGAGATCCGGAGCGAACTGGACCGGGATGTCCTGCTCATCTCCATCGCGGCGTGCGTGAGCCTCGCGGATCTGGAAGCATGGGGTGGGGATTGGGCCCGGTGCGTCCGGATCCTCCCGAGCGTGACCGCTGAAGAGAATGCCGGGATCTCGCTCGTGGCATGGGGCCGGCGCGTTCGGGCGGAAGACAAAACCCGGGTACTCGGTCTCCTCAATGCCATCGGCACAGCGGTCGAGCTGGATGAGATGGATTTCGAGGTCTGCACGAACCTTACCAGCTGCGGCCCGGCGCTGATCGCGGCGATGATGAAGGAGCTCGGCAGCGCCGCGGTCCGGACCGGGACCATACAACCGGAGCTTGCCGCATATCTTCTCCGGGAAACCATGGACGGGACGACACGCATCCTTGCGGGCAAAGAAATGACATTTGATACGGTGATCGAACGGGTGGCAACACCGGGAGGGAGCACCGAGGAAGGAGTCAGGGTGATTGCGTCCCGGCTCCCCGACGTGATGGATGAAGTCCATGAAGTATTGTCCGCAAAACGCCGGCTCGTCACAGATCAAGTTGAGAGGAACGGGTAAGATCCCGTCCTGATCCCCCGATCTCTATATTATCCTCTTCTCCTCAGTATAATTAAATGCAGAATACTGCTTCCCTCTGGTCAGCGCTTGCGGATGCCATCTTTCAGGCGTACCGTGAGGCGGTGATCCGGCTTCCCCCGGATGTCATGCGGGTCATCGAACGGGCCGCAGCTGCCGAGACAAACCCGGTCGCCCGCGGTGAGTTTGCCAATATCCTTGTCAACCTGAAAGAGGCTGAACGGATCGGTGTCCCGCTCTGCCAGGACACCGGTGTCCCGGTAGTCTACCTCACGGTACCTCCCGATGTCCCGTTCACGCAGGAGCTGCAGGACGCTGTTGCAGCCGGTATCCGGCGGGCGACCGCAGAGGCCCCGCTCCGCCCGAACGTCGTTCACCCGCTCACCCGGAAGAACACCGGGGATAACACCGGCATTGGTATGCCGGCAGTCCACGTGGAGCCGGGCGACAGGTTCACCGTCACTGTCCTCCCGAAGGGCGCCGGTGCGGAGAACATGTCCCGGATCGCCATGCTCCTTCCGTCACAAAAGGACCAGATAGGGAGTTTCATTGTGGAGACCGTACTCCTTGCCGGTGGAAAGCCGTGCCCCCCGGTCATTGTTGGGGTCGGAATCGGCGGAACGTTCGACAGCGCCGCAGCGCTCGCAAAGGAAGCCCTCCTCCTCCCGGTCGATACGATGGACGAGGACGAGGAGCGGATCTGCTGCGCCATCAACAAGCTCGGTATCGGGCCGATGGGGCTTGGCGGGGATACGACCGCTCTCGCTGTAAAAATAAAAATCGCCGGGTGCCACACCGCGTCGCTCCCGGTTGCGGTAAACGTCCAGTGCTGGGCCAACCGGCACGCAACCGTCGAGGTGAAACGATGACCGGGAAGGTCTCGTGCGTGCAGCTCAAAACCCCGCTCGGCGACGAAGTACTTAAGCTGAAAGCGGGGGACTGTGTCGAGCTCTCGGGAATGGTCTATACCGCACGGGATGAGGCACACCTCCGGATGATGGAGGACGGGATTCCCTTCCCGCCCCGTGGTGCAGTCATCTACCATTGCGGACCGGTCATCAAGCATAAGAAGGTTGTCGCTGCGGGGCCAACCACCTCGGCCCGGATGAACGAGATCTCGGGGTTCCTTCTCAATACGGGGGTACGGGGGCTCATTGGAAAAGGCGGGATGGGAAAGACCGTACGGGAGCAGCTCCGGGGGCGTGGGGTGTATTTTGCCTTCACCGGCGGGTGTGCAGCGCTTGCCTCAACCCGGATGAAGCTCAAGGACGTGTACTTCAAGGATCTTGGCATGGCCGAAGCGATCTGGGCGATCGAACTTGACCGCCTCCCGCTCGTGGTAGGCATCGATGCGTACAGGAACGACATCTTCAGCTCGGTCATCGACCGTGCAGGTTCGGAATTCCGGAACAATAAGGAGATCGCGTGCAGCTTTTTGCTCTGCGGGAAAGAATAGGTTTTTTTTTCACGCGGACATACTAATATAATACGACAGGATTTCTCACATGAAGCTCGCCATTGACGAGACCCGGTGCAAGGGTTGCAATCTCTGTACGAAAGTCTGCCCCTATAAGATCTTCCGGGAAGGCAGGAAGCCCAACCGGAAGGGAACCAGCGTGCCCGAACTTGATCGTCCCGAGCGCTGCACGAACTGCCGGCTCCGGAACCTGTACGGCCGGACGCTCTGCGGGGTCTGCCAGCTCACCTGCCCCGACCAGGCGATCTCGTGGGTGGAAGAGGAACCGTACGAGCGGAAGAAGGTGGCGATTGAATATTGACGCGGACTGAATTCTGGCAGGGGAATACTGCCTGTGCTGAAGGGGCGCTTGCGGCCGGTTGTAATTTCTTCGGCGGGTACCCGATCACGCCCTCGACCGAGGTCGCGGAACACATGGCCGCAAAGCTCCCGAAGAAGAACGGGGTCTTCATCCAGATGGAGGACGAGATCGCGAGCATGGCCTCGATCATCGGCGCTTCGTGGACGGGGGCACGGGCCATGACCGCGACGAGCGGGCCTGGCTTCTCCCTCATGATGGAGAACATCGGGTTTGCGGCAATGACCGAGACCCCCTGCGTCGTCGTCAACGTCCAGCGGGGCGGCCCCTCGACCGGACAGCCGACCATGGCTGCGCAGGGCGATATGATGCAGGCCCGGTTCGGCTCCCACGGCGATTACAGTATCATCGCCCTCTGTCCCGCAACAGTCCAGGAGATGTACGAGCTCACGGCGAAGGCCTTCAACCTCGCCGATACGTACCGGGTCCCGGTCTTCCTGATGGCAGACGAGATCGTCGGGCACATGCGGGAGAAGATCATCATCCCCGATTCCGTGGAGCGGGTCCCCCGGCGCGAGCTTGCCCGGGGAACCCTTCCCTTTCAGGCTGGCGAAGATCTCGTACCCGGCTTCCCGCAGTTCGGGAAAGGCTACGGCGTCCACGTGACCGGGCTCACCCACGACGAGCGGGGCTACCCGGCAGCGACCAACCCGAAGCTGCACGCGGACCTTGTCCAGCGCCTCGTCGACAAGATCGAGCTCGCCCCGGACGAGATGGCTGACTACGATATCGTCAACCCCGATGCGGAGGATGTCTTCATAGCGTACGGGGCCCCGGTCCGCACCGTCCAGCAGGTCATGCACGACCGGCCGGGGAAAGAGATCGGGTTCCTCAGGATCCGAACCGTCTGGCCGTTCCCGGAGAAGGCGCTATCTCTCTTCAAAAATGCAAGACGGTTCCTCGTCCCCGAGATGAACCTCGGACAGATGGCCCGGGAATTCGAGCGGCACACGAAGGTCCCGGTCATCAGTATCCCGAAACTGGGAGGGGAACTCCACACGCCCGACGAACTGGTCGCGGTCCTGGAGGCGCGACGATGAGCTTCGACGACTGGTACCGCCAGGACCGGCTCCCGCACATCTACTGCGCCGGCTGCGGCAACGGTACGATCATCAACTGCACGCTCGCAGCCGTAGACCAGATGGGGTGGAAGAAGGAGGAGACGGTCTTTGTCTCCGGCATCGGGTGTTCCTCCCGGGCTCCGGGGTATATCGTCACCGACTCGCTCCACACCACCCACGGACGGGCGATCGCGTTTGCTACCGGGGTCAAGATGGCAAACCCGGAGCTGAACGTCGTGGTTTTTACCGGGGATGGCGACCTTGCGGCGATCGGCGGGAACCATTTCATCCACGGGTGCCGGCGGAATATCGACCTCACTGTGGTCTGCATGAACAACCAGATCTACGGCATGACCGGGGGACAGGGAAGCCCGACCACGCCGAAGGGGTGCACCTCGTCCACGACCCCGTACGGGTGCACTGAGATCCCGTTTGACCTCTGCGAGCTCGCCATCGCTGCGGGGGCAAACTACGTCTCCCGCTGGACCTCCTACCACGTGAAGGAACTCGAGAAGGCGGCCAAGGCCGGCCTCGAGACAAAAGGATTCTCGTTCATCGAGGCGATGGTCCAATGCCCGACCGCGTTCGGTCGGAGGAACAAGTTCCGGCAGGTCGCAGACCATGTCGAATACCTCCGGGCCCACTCTATCCTGAAGGCAAAAGTCGACCGGATGATCGAGGCCGGCGAGACCGTTCCCGAAAACATGTTCGTTGTCGGGGAACTTGCGAAGAGGAACCGGCCGTACCTGGGTGCGAAAATGCCAGTGAAAACCGAGACGAAACCGGGAGCAAAACCATGAGGCACGAGGTCAGATTCTCGGGGTTCGGCGGGCAGGGGAGCATCCTCTCGGCTATCATTCTCGGCAGGGCAGCCGTGATGTACGACAACAAGTACGCGGTCCAGACCCAGGTCTACGGTCCCGAGGCCCGTGGTGGTGCGTCGATGAGCCAGGTCATCATCGACGATAATCCCATCCTCTTCCCGAAGGTGACGAACCCGAAGATCTACGTCATCATGTCGCAGGAAGGGTTCGAGAAGTACGGGGCGCACGCACCGAAAGATGCGATCATGCTCGTCGACACGACCCTCGTCCACTCCCGGCCGGAATGCACCTGCATCGAGATCCCGGCGACAAGGGAGGCGAAGCAGACGCTCGGGAAGGATATTGTTGCAAATATTGTCATGCTCGGGGCGCTCGTCGCTACGACCCATGTCGTGAGCGAGGTTGGGCTCGAAAAGGCCATCCTCGACTCTGTTCCGAATGGGACGGAGACGCTCAACCAGAAGGCCATGAAGCTGGGTGTCGAACTCGCGAAAGGGGCAGGGGTAGCCGGAACATAACCTAAGGGAATACTTGAGGGCATACCAGAGGGAAGATCATGAAATTACGGGAATACGAGGCAAAGAACGTGATCCGGGAGTACGGTATCCCGGTTCCGGCAGGTTTTCTGATCCGGTCGGAGAACGAACTTCCGGCTCATCTCGATGAACTCGGGGACCGGATCGTACTGAAGGCGCAGGTCGATGTCGGCGGCCGGGGCAAGGCCGGCGGGATCCTGATGGCCGACCGGGCCACGGCAGTCCCGACCGCCCACGCCCTGTTCAAAAAGGAGATCAAGGGACTCCCGGTTAAGGAGATCCTCGCCGAGCAGCGGCTCGACATCCAGCACGAATACTATCTCTCGATCACGGTCGACCGTTCGTCCAAGCAACCGCTCATCCTCTTCACCGAAGAGGGCGGGGTCGACATCGAGATAACGGCCCGGGATAACCCGGCAGCGATCCGCAAGGCTGTCGTCCTTCCCCTCATGCGAGATATCCCCCCGTTCATGCTTCGCGAGCTCGTCGGCACCGCACCGAAGGAGATCGGGCCCATCATCAACAAGCTCTACCGGGTCTTCTGCGAGAAGGATGCCCTCCTCGCGGAGATCAACCCGCTCGTCATGACGCCGTGCGGGGTCTTTGCCGTGGATGCCAAGATTATCGTCGACGACAACGCCCTCGGGCGTCAGGGCTTCACGGTCAACCGCGATCTCACCGAGCGCGAGGCCGAGGCGGAGAAGCACGGCTTCTCGTATGTCGAGCTCGGCGGCTCGATCGGGGTCATCGGGAACGGTGCGGGCTTAACGATGGCGACCCTCGACCTCATCGAGTTCTACGGCGGGAAGGCGGCAAACTTCCTCGACGTGGGTGGAGGGGCCGAGAGCGAGCGCGTGAGGCACGCGGTCCGGCTCGTGGCAAGCATCCCGACCGTCAGGGTCATCGTGGTCAACCTCCTCGGCGGGATCACGAAGTGCGACGAGGTTGCAAAGGGGATCATCGCCGCCGACATCCCGCAGAAAGTGATCGTCCGGCTCGCGGGTACCAACGAGGTGGAGGGCAGGAGGCTCCTCTCCGAGAAAGGATACGAGATGCTTGACACCATGGATCTCGTGGTGAAGAAAGCGGTGGAGGTGACATCATGATCTACGGTGACAAGAATACCGGCATCCTCGTGCAGGGCGCGACCGGGAAACAGGGCGAGTTCCACATCGGGCTCATGAACACCTACGCCCGGCAGATCGGCGGAAAAGGCGTGGTCGCGGGGGTTACTCCGGGCAAAGGCGGCCAGCAGGTCCACGGCGTCCCGGTGTACAACACCGTGAAGGAAGCGATGCGGGACCATGACATCGGTGCGAGCGTCATCTTCGTCCCGGCATCTGCCGCCGGGGATGCGATCATGGAGGAGGCGAACGCAGGGATCGAGACGATCGTCTGCATCACCGAGCATATCGCTGTCCACGACTCGATGAAGGCGATCTCGTACGCACGGACGGAAGGATGCAGTGTTATCGGCCCCAACTGCCCGGGTCTCATGTCTCCGGGGGAAGTCAAGATGGGTATCATGCCCGCCGGCCTCTTCTCCCGTGGTAATGTAGGTGTCATCTCCCGGAGTGGGACCCTTACGTACGAGGTTGTGGACAAGCTCACCCAGGCGGGGATCGGTCAGAGCACGGTTGTCGGGATAGGTGGCGACCCGGTCATCGGCCAGACCTTTGTCGACATCCTTGAAGAGTTCGCCAACGATCCGCAGACAAAAGCGGTCGTCCTCATCGGTGAAGTCGGGGGGAACCTCGAAGAAGAAGGTGCAAAATCGACCGATCTCCCGATAGTCTCCTACATCGCCGGCGTCTCCGCTCCGCCCGACAAGCGTATGGGTCATGCCGGCGCGATCGTCGAGGGGGGCGAGGGCGATACCCGATCGAAGATCGCGAGGCTGAAAAAGCACGGGGTCCCGGTCGCTTCACGTGTGTCAGAGATTCCTGATATGGTCCGCGACCTGTTCCGGTGCCATTGTTAGGTATCTCCAACAAACCCGTAATCCCTGTTCTTTCTTTTTTCCCTTTGGTTTTTGATCCGATGGATTTCCAAAAATCCCGCTGATCCTTATGCTGGTTCCGAGCCGATCTGATAAGGATGACAACCGCAGGAAAAGAACCGGAGACGTTCCAGTTCCTCATCGATATGGTGCGGGACCTTGGCGCGGCGGAAGCAAAAGTCATACCGGCATCCGATGTCTTTGTCGAGAACCGGGTGCCCCTGAAGTGCCGGGCAGGCTGCATAGCGTACGGGAAGAAGCTGATCTGCCCCCCGTTCGTTCCGATTCCCGATGAGTTCCGGAAAGTCCTTGCCGAATAACGGTATGCCCTGCTCGTAAAATTTTCATCGACTACCCACGCAGATCCGGAGATCATCCGTTCAATCTACAAGTACTGGCTCGATCCCGCAACACCCGCTGACAAAAAAGAGAAAGCCGAAACGTTCTGGAAAGACTACTTCAACCGCAGCGGCGAGATTGCACCTCTCATGCTGGAGCTCGAAAAGACCGCGTTCAACGCCGGCTTTACCCTCGCTCTTGCGTTCGTTAACGGCTCCTGTCGGCTCTGCGAGACCTGCAATGTGAAAGCGGGGATCTGCATCCACCCGACCCGGGCGAGGATCCCGGAGCATGCAGTGGGCATCAACATGAAGAAGACCGCGGAAAAAATGGGAATGCCGATAACGTTCCCGGTTTGCGGCCACCCGGAACCGATGGCGATCCTGCTGATCGACTGAACCAGTGCATTAAGGCAGGGCCTTATAATTCCACCCCCCAAAAAAAGAAAAAAAATCAATACGTCCGGCCCGACCCGTTCAGGGGTTTGCCGGCATATATTTTTCGAACCATGCGATCTCCCGCTGCCAGAGATCGACCATCTGTTTTGGCTCACCCGGGAAGTGATCTGCCCGCGGGTAGGTAACAAACTCAACCGGGACTCCCCGTTTCCAGAGAGCGCTCCGTAAAGCTCCTGTGCCTACCCATTCGGAACCCGGGCGTCTTCCTGCCCGCTCACGATCAGGGTCGGTGTTTTCACGGACCTTACATGATAAACCGGCGACCGACTGGTATACAGGCTGTAGGCATCCCAATACTCTGCACCGAGGTTGTCCGGCTCATCGTAGGGAATATCGTGAGTTCCGTCATTGCTAATAAGATCCGTAATGCCATCGATGACGATTGCACCCTTGAATTGGTCAGTCTGGGTTATTGCCCATGCAGCCATGTACCCCCCCATAGCTCTGCCCGATAATCCCGACCCCGTTCGGGTCGGCAATCCCCTGTTCAACGAGAGAGTTAACACCGGCCATCACATCATGGTAATCCCCGTTGCCCCAGTCACGGGCATTGGCCATGGCAAAACGGGCACCATATCCGGTCGAACCCCGGATATTGGGCGCAGCACGGCATACCCAAGGGAAGAGAAGGTACCATAAGGAAGGATCGGCCGCCAGCTCATCCCCCCGGAGAAGTACTGAAGGAACGAGGCAGAAGGTCCGCCGTGTATCTCGACAATCAAGGGATATCGTACCCCTTTTGCATAGTTGGCAGGATATGTCAGGAGTCCTTCAATCTCCATCCCGTCGGAAGAGGTCCACCGCACAGGCTCTGTCTTCCCGATCGCTCCCCGTTTTCCGGTGGTATATTGATGCCAAAGTGGGTCACCTGCACCGGTTTGAACGTATTTATTGGTGTCGTATAGATCTCCGGCGGCATCAGGGTGTCTTCCGCCATATAGGTAAATGTCGTCCTCCAGCCATTCTGCTGGAGATGGTTGATGTTCCCGTACCGGAAGAGTTTTTTACTCCCTGAACCATCGACGGGAATGACATTGACCGTGACCATGGTCCGGTTCGACTCCGGAACATACAGGGTCGAACCATCCTGAGACCAGCCGGTACTCCCGAGACTGAGTACCATACCCTGGTCAAGACCGGCAACTATCGTTTTTGATACCCCTCCCGTAGCGGGAATCACGTTGATGTCCATGAGATTAAAGACCCGGACAATGCTGTACGCAATGCTCTTCCCGTCAGGGGAGACGAGAACATTCTAGTACGTAAAGTGACCCCCTTCAGGAACGTGCTCGGTAATCGCCCCACCTTTCAGCTCTATCCGCGCGATCGATGTGTTGTAGGCATATACTTCCTTAAGGGCCGGTGAGTGGGTGAACACGCTCCAGCTGCCATCCGGTGCTCATGGTCGGCGGTGTAAGGAGCCGGACACTGCCCCGGTTGAGTATATCGGAAGGATTTGAGACTAGATAGAGCCCTACGCGGGGTAAATTCTCTCCGGCTATGATCGGATTCTCCTTCTGTTCTGCTGCCTGTTTCTGTTCTGGGGTTGGTGTGATCAAGGCTTCGTAGCTGAGATGGTTCCCGTCGGGAAACCATAAGAACAGGACGACACCGGTCTCCTGGTTTGTCAGCTGGTATTGGTTGCTCCCGTCGGAATTCATCATCCATATTTGGGGAGAACCGCCCGCTGTGGAAATATAAGCTATCCGCTTCCCTTCCGGGGACCATGCAGGACTTGAGCAGGATATGCTATCGCTCGTCAGCTGGCGCATATCGGTACCGTCGGCATTCGTGAGTGCGATAACCGACCGGAACGTGCTCTCTGTTGCGGTCCTCACCGGGACCTGAAGCGTATACGCCACCTTCCTTCCGTCAGGAGAGGGAGCGATGGAGGTGATCCAGGGAGTACTGATCGTATCATCCAGCGTCCAGATTCCGGGATTTACGGTTGTACCGGCAGAACTCGGACCGGTAGTGCCTGCACCGGATACAGGAACGGGAAGCAGGGCAAGAAGCATGAACCCCGCCGTCAGGATGGACAGGCTTTTGCAGAACGAGCGGGGGCATTTTCATGGTAACAATGATGGATTAGCAGACCAATCCTCAATAATCTATGGAATTTCCCGCGAAATTTCTCCGAGGACTCCGGGAATCTCTCGTTAAAAATCCCGCTGGTAACAGGGTCCATGAGCTATTCCCCAATGTAAACCGGAGATCCGGGTCAGGTCTTTCCTGCCCCTGAGGATTTTTCCGGTAACTTTTCGGTAATCTTTCCCTTTCCGGTACCTGTACCCTCGGTTTTATCCTCTTCCGGTTACAATCGGTATGAAGCATCACCATGTCTGATTCCCCGTTTTTACCAATTCCTCCCGGGATGTTTGCGCTCGTCACCGAGACGGTGAGCCGCCGCGTCTCCCGCCTGCCGTTCCTGCGGAACGGTGTCAATGTTACCGGTGAACTGATCGGCGTGACCATGGAGTGCCTGAACGTTGAGTTCAAAAAAGCCCTTCCGCTCACGACCCCGAAGGATGCCCCTGATTATATCGCAAAAGGACTCGACCACCGCCTTGAACAACGGCTGCAGGTGTCGGGAAAGACCGTCGTGCCTGTCATTGCCGAAGTATTGTGCAGTGCAGGAATTGCCGAACAGATAGAGCTTCTTGACAAGCAGATCCACCGGCCCCGGAAGGCGATCCAGCTCCTCCCGGCATACACCTGGCACATCGCATCCCCGGCACCGGGGAACCTTCCCCCTTCGGGCGATGATGCCCTGGACCTTGCGTGGATGAAAATCTGCCCGGTCTGCCGGACCGGAATCCTGAACAAGGTTATCGGAAAACAGCTCTTCGGCATCCCGCACACGGATTACATCATCGAATGTACCCACTGCGGGGCCAAGTTCATCCCGGTCGGGACCCAGTACCGCCTGGTCTCGATAGCTACTATCAAGGATCCGCTCTGGAAAAAGCATCTTGACAAGACGTATTCCCCTGATACCTGGGCCGATATCGCGCGCGGACCAAATCCTGGCGGCTCCCGGCTTCCCAAGGTAACAAAGCCTGCTGCGTCACCAACGGCAACCGGTCAGGGTCCCGCACTGCGGACTGCCAGTGTCCCCTCCCATTCTGCCGCCCCGGCCCTGAAGACCGGGGCCCTCACCCAGCTCAAAGACGGCACGGTTGCGGTGCCCTTTGGCGAGAAGATCCTCTATTTCAAACCGGTGAAGCTCAACTTTTTCGGGAATGTAAAAGAAGACCTTTTTGCACGATCCGACAAGCTGGTGCAGGATCTCCTGAAAAAACCTGCCTACGCTCATCTCAGGGACCCGGTCAACGCGAAGTACCCGCAGTACCTCCCCATGAAGGCGGGTCTCTTTCTGGGACAGCTGAAAGAGCGGCACGATCCGTTCTACCGCCAGTTCCTGAACGGGTACGGTGACGAGCGGTACGGGACGTTTAAGGCTGAGGACTCAAACGAGATCGGGCGAACGGGAGTTCTGATCGCGGTCGCAAACCGGGGTATTTATGCAGCGTTCAACTGCCCGGACTCGTTCTGGGCCGTTACCAACGATTCGCTCGGCAGGATCACCGCGGAAGACTGCTATCTCGAACACGATGGCCTGAACTGCCGGATTAACGCGCTGATCTGCGTGTACCGGAAGGAATCAGGGCTGTACATCTACGCAACCGGGAACAACGAAGAACGGGTACAGATTACCGAAGCCCTTAAAAAACAGACAATGGCCTGAACCGGCTGAATACGTCGTGGATTATGCGTGATACTGATCAGAGAATTTTTCATCTTCCAATAAAAAAGTATACTTATCCACACGGGATACCCTGGAGCAGTGCCTATCCATGAAATGCCCTCATTGCGGGATAGAAGTTCGCGATAATACGGTAGAATGCGGCTATTGCGGCAATAAAATTACGAGACGCGAGGAGAAGACGGGTGTCAGCAGCGGCAGGGCGGATCTCTCCGCTGACCCCACCAAAGCAGGCACTGCCGGGATGTCTGGTGACGAACCGGAAGGCGAGGGAGAAGAGGAAGGCGGGCTCTCCCGAATCCTCCAGCCCGGCGAACAGGTGTTGATCGGTTCACTCAATATCTCGGTGAAGAAGTTTTTTTTCCATGCTTACCTCACCAACCAGAGAATCTTCCTGATAGATACTCAGGAGAAGAAGCTCAAGGTCACGGCAAAGGATATCCAGCGGGATACCATTGTCGGGAGCATCATCGAGTTCTCCGAGAATTCCGATCCCGTCCTCGTCCTCTCTATCAGGTCGCCTGATGACGAGATCAAGACCATGAAGATCGTCTTTGCGCAGAACGGTATGGACCGTTCCTCCGAGATAGATGAATGGGTCGCCCTTCTTAACGAAGAGAAGAAACCAAAGAAGGGCCAGAAGCGCCGGGTGGAAGAGCCGGAAGAGGAGAAGCCGGAGCCCGAAGAAGTGCTGGAATTTGTCAAGCCGGAGGTGAGCCGTCCAGAACCAGCCGTCCAGGACCAGGAGCTTCACCCGGCACGGAAGCCATCCAAGGATCATGAGAAACAACCCCCGGTAAAGCGGCTCGTGACTCCTTACACCGTGCCCCGCCAGCGGGTGGAAGAGGAACGGCAGCAGCCGGTTGAACAGCCGGTGCGGCGTGCACAGATCCGGCCGGTGCCCGAGCTGGCTAAAAGGCCGGTTGCAAACCAGGAATATGACCGGGAGACGGAGGTCTCTCGGGAGGCTGAAGAACCCCCGGTCCGGAAACACGAGGCATCTTCTGCAATGAAAGTTGCGATGAAGGGTGCCATGCAGCCGATCCGGCAGTCCCCGATGCAGCAGTCGAGGAGACCGGTCCGGAGGCAGGTAATCGAGACGGTAGCAGAGCCGGAACCCGAACCGGAACGGGCGCCGGTGCGCAGGTCTTTTGTCCAGGAGAAACCTGCCGTGCCGGTGTACGAGCGGCAGACTGAACGAACCTATACCCATATCGAGCGGGAGGAACCGGAGGAGACCGGAACCCCGCAGTTTTGCCATCACTGCGGGAAAAAACTTCCTCATGCGGCGAATTTCTGCCCCGGCTGCGGCACGCGGCTCGGCCAGAACAGGACCCCGCCCCCGGCTACGGCATCGCATGCTCCGGCGCAGGCTCATCACGAGAAACGGATCGCTCCCCGGGTCGACATTGAGGAAGAGGAGCTGGAAGCAGAGAAGCCGGTCCCGACCAAACCCCCGGTGAAAAAGGTAGCGCCGAAGGGGAGCGAGATGACTATCCTGCACAAGTTCCTGCGTCGGTAGACCGGCCGAATTCTTATTTACTTCGTCTTTTTTTCCTGTTAGTTCCAGATTCCTCCGGCAATTGTCCGTCCGGTTTTTTTCTTGAAACCCGAATTCCCGATCACTCACTTTTTTCCTTCAGCTCCTCTGCACCTTTCCCTGCAAAACCCCTGCAAATTCGCTTTAAAATTACTGCTGGTGATAAAAACAGTATCCGGCTATACGATTTCAGAAATGGTTATATTGACTCCTGCCCCTTGTACTACTACCAACTGTCACGAGGATACCAATGAAGAGAAATATCCAGATTGAAGCCTTAGACCAGATACCTCTCGAAAAGCAGCGGATCGAACTCGTAGAGCGCAAATGCCTCGGCCACCCGGACAGTATTGCAGACGGGATTGCCGAGTCGATCAGCCAGGCCCTTTGCAAGGCATATCTCGATGAATTTGGCGTCGTCCTCCACCACAACACCGACCAGGGTGAAGTCGTGGCCGGCGAGTCCGTCCCCAAGTATGGCGGCGGAAAGATCGTCCGGCCGATGTACGTCCTTCTTGACGGACGTGCAACCAAGCAGTTCGATGGAGTCACTATCTCAACCGACGCTATCGCGGTCGAGGCAGCGCACACCTACCTGCACAAGATCCTTCCCGACCTCAACCTCAACCGTGATGTTATCGTCGACTGCCGGCTCGGTGTCGGCTCAACCGACCTCCGGGATGTCTTCCGGCCCTGCCAGGGAACTGCCCCCCGGTCCAACGACACCTCGTTTGGTGTCGGCCACGCACCATTCTCGGAGATTGAGATGATCACCAAGAGCGTCGCAGAAGTCATTGACGAGAAACTCCGGCCGAAATACCCGGTCATCGGACAGGATATCAAGATCATGGGTCTTCGCGACGGCGACAATATCACCCTCACCATCGCCTGCGCCATGGTAGACAAGTACTGCTCCGGCATTACCGAGTACATCCACTACCGTGACCTCCTGCAGGAGAAGATCACCGAGAGCGCAAAGAAGCACACGAGCCGCCACGTCGATGTGCACGTGAATACAGCCGACGACATCGACGCAAACAGCGTCTTCCTCACTGTGACGGGAACCTCAGCCGAGATGGGCGACGATGGTTCTGTCGGCCGTGGCAACCGGTGCAACGGGCTTATCACCCCGAACCGGCCCATGAGCATGGAAGCAACGAGCGGGAAGAACCCGATCAACCACATCGGTAAGATCTACAACCTCCTCTCGACCCAGATCGCCCAGGACTGTGTCGCAAAAGTCGACGGCATCGAAGAGATGTACGTCCGCCTCCTCTCCCAGATCGGAAAACCGATCGACCTCCCGCTTGTAGCAAGCGTCCAGGTCCTGCCAAAGCACGGGTACACCTTAAAGGACATCAACCCGGAGATCGAGGCGATCGTCAACGATCAGCTCGCAAATGTGACCTGCATAACCGAGAAGGTTATCACCGGCCAGCTCAAGACATTCTGATACGAATATGGCAAACAAAAAACCCTCGCGGGAAACGATAAAAACCCGCGCCCCCTCTTTTTCCGGCGTTGTCCGGCTTGCTATTCCCAATAAGGGAAGGATTGCCGAACCGATCCTCGAACTTGTCGAGAAGAGCGGGCTCCACCTTTCCGAGTCCGGGGTGCGCCGGCTCATCTCCCGGACGCTCGACCCTCACGTGGAGATCCTCTTCGCCCGGCCAATCGATATTCCCGAATACGTGGCAACCGGGGCAGCCGACCTCGGGATCACCGGCCACGATATGGTTATCGAGCGGGAGGCGGATGTCGAGGTGCTCCTCGACATCCAGACCGGCAAGGCAAAACTCGTCCTTGCCGTCCGTGAAGATTCACCGGTTACCTCGGTAAAACAGCTCGCCGGGAAGAAGATTGCAACGGAATTTCCCGTCATTGCCAGAACGTACCTGGCGAAACACCGGGTCAGTGCGGAGATCGTGCAGGTCGGGGGAGCATGCGAAGCTACCCCGCACCTTGGGATCGCGGACGCGATTATCGATCTCTCGAGCTCCGGTATCACGCTCAAAACTAACCGGCTCCGGGTTATCGACGAGGTCCTTGTTACGTCGACGCACCTCATTGCAAATGAGGAGGCGCTGAAAGAGAAGCGGGAGAAGATCGACGAGATCCACCTCGCGCTCGAAAGCGTTATCCGGGCACGCGGCCAGTGTTACCTGATGATGAACGTGAAACGCGAGTGTCTCGATACCGTGAGGGGTGTCCTGCCCGGCCTCTCGGGACCGACCGTCATGGACGTTGCCTCGACCGAGGATCTCGTTGCTGTTCATGCGGTCGTCAGCGAGGAACGCGTCTATTCCCTGATCAACTCGCTGAAACGTGCAGGGGCAAAGGACATTCTCGTCATGGCGATCCAGAGGATGATCCGGTAAAGGAGAACTAATAATGCGCATCTTTCCCGCTGTCGACATTCTAGGAGGCAGATGTGTCCAGCTCGTGCAGGGGAAGCGGGAAAGCGCGACTTCATTTGGCGATCCCCTTTCCTGTGCTACCCGGTGGCTTGATCTCGGTGCCGACGCACTTCATGTGGTCAACCTCGACGGGGCATTTGGCAGTTCTTCAAAAAATGCCAATCTTATCACCGATCTTGTGAAAAAGACCGGTGTTGCGATTGAGCTGGGAGGCGGGATCCGGAGCGTCGATGACGCCGCCCGGTGGCTCGATATCGGCGTCTCCCGGGTCATCATCTCCACGCTTGCAACCCAGGATCCGGCGTGCATCCGCCGCCTTGCCGACGAGTTCGGCAGTGAGCGGATCATGGCGGGGATCGACGCAAAAGGCGGGCAGGTTGCGGTGCACGGCTGGCAGGAGACCGCCGGGGATTACCTTGACTGGGCAGCCCGGTTCGAGGAGCTCGGCGCCGGGTTCCTGCTCTATACGAACGTCGATGTCGAAGGCCTGCAGCAGGGGGTCAGGTTCGAACCGGTAAAGCGGCTGATCGATCATGTCAGGATCCCGGTTGTCGTTGCCGGTGGCGTATCTGCCCGGGCAGATGTAGCCGGGCTCCGGAATGCCGGGGCGTTCGGGGCGGTGCTTGGCTCCGCCTTGTACAGCGGGAAGATCAAACTTGTGGAAGCACTGGAGGAGAGTCGATGAGAAGCGTGGAAGTTGTACGGGAGACAAAAGAGACGAAGATCCGGATAATCCTGGATCCCGACGGGTCCGGAAAGCTTTTGATCGGGACCGGGATACCGTTTTTCGAGCACATGATAACCGCAATGGCAAAACACGGGGGCTTTGACCTGACCTGCACCGCTGCGGGAGATCTCGCCGTCGACTGCCACCATACGATCGAGGATATCGGGATTGTCCTTGGCGATGCGCTCAAGAAGGTCATGGGAGACGGCCGGGGGATCTGCAGGTTCTCCCACGCGATAATCCCGATGGACGAGTCGATCGCGACCGTTGCCCTCGATTGCGGGGGCCGGGGGTTCCTGGTCTGGCACGGGACGTTCGGCAACAAGACGATCGGGACGATCCCTGCCGATCTCTTCGAACATTTCTTCTACAGCGTCTGTACCCGGGCCGGAATCACCGCCCATATCACCTTCACCGGAAAGAACGATCACCACCAGTGTGAAGCGGCATTCAAGGCTTTCGGGATCGCCCTTGGGAAAGCGCTTGAAATGGACAAAAATCCGGAAAGTGTCAGAAGCACGAAAGGAACGTTCTGATCGCCTTCACCAGCCTTTTTTTTTAAAAAAAAACGCAGTTTTTTTCCGGCCTTATCCATCGCGGAATTACTGTACACGATTGCCTATGATTTTAAAAAAGCGGCAATGAAAGGAATATTTCAGAATAAGGAACAATTTTTTTCCTTCGTTCAGAAGGTACTGTTGAGAAGAAAAAAAGTTGATTTACTGGGACTTTGCAGCCAGGTCAACGTCTTCTTTCTTGATTGTCTTGCGGCCAGCGTGCTCGGCAAGCTTGTTTGCTTCCTTGGTCAGCTGTGCAATGTACTTCTCTGCCTTGACAACGAGTGCTTCTGCTGCGTCGCTTCCAACGCGTTCGGCTCCGTTCTTCTTTGCAATCCGTACAACGGCTGCGATTGGTAAATCTGCCATGTTTCTTACCTCAATCTAAAAAGTATCTGGATATATATAAAAACTTTCTGGGAAACGCCCTTATTTCACCCGCAAATACCGGATTGGGAGGCATGCCTTGCTGCTTATTGGAATCCAGCCTCAAAACTTCGCAGAATATTTTTTATCTTCTTTAAATCGTTTTTTTAAGAAAAAAAGAGCATTTTAGGAACTTTAAATTATTCCAACAAAGATGCTGCGAGCAATAGCGCATTGGTGTAATTTGGTGAGGCGCGCGAAGTATCTACGAAAATTCTGCTGATATTTACGACCGGCGCGCCATGGCCAAACCCCCCTCCCAGTAACGTCAGCGTGCGGAAAACGAGGTTACCCGATATACCATCCGGGGCAATGATGAGGCCGCAATCCTCTATTGCATTTTCAATGAGAATCTCGTGGTGCGTTGCATCGCCGAGCTTTGCGACAAGCTCTGCATCTGCCATGCTTGTATCCACCTTCGGGTGCCGGCCGACATCTCCGAGCCTGCCTCCGGACAACACGCCGACTTTTTCCGCGAGGCCGAACTTCTTTGCTATGGCCCGGCCCTTCCGGATCAGCTCCAGTTTCTGGGGAACTGTCCATCCCTCGTCAATTCCGACCGGGGCGAGCAGGAATTTTTTGCCGCCCGGCGTCTCGAGGAATGCGATACGTTCGAGATGATCCACGCCAGCCGCTCTCATAAGCGCTTTGTGGGTTGCAGTTGCCGGGAGTGTACCCCGCACAGCCGCATCGATCCTGCCGGCTATGAGATCCTCTGCCATTGCCTGTTCGGGATGAGATTGTTCTTCCAGTCGCACGGGCCCGGTGACCCTGCTCCTGATAACGGTTCCCGGATTACAATAACATACTATCTCCAGGCATGGAGATCCTGCGGCAATTGCACTCCCGAGTACCTTGTCGGCATCCTTTGCTATACCGATGCCAATTCGCTTTACCGCACCCTGCATGGGACATCCTCTTTGGAGAGGTGCATGATACCGTTTGTTACAAAATCAAAAACCTTCGTCTCGTCCCCGTCGAACAGTATTTTCAGTTCTTTTGTGGCGTCAACGGTTCCGATATTGCATGCCGTCATCCCGACGCCGGAAAAGAGCCGGACAAGCTCCGCCACGTTCTTTGCCGGTGCGGTCATGATGAAACCCATGCCGGGATACATCCTGATCCATTGCTCGAAGGTCATGTTGTTGGCCTCAAGGTCGGGAGCCGGGATCTTCCCGAGGTCGACAAGCGCCCCCTTCCCGCTGACTTCAAGCAGCATCCCGAGCGTCCCGATGATACCCGGGTTGCTGATATCTTTTCCTGCAGATACGAGGTGCTTCTTCCCAATCTCTTCGAGAAGTGCAATCTGGGCCCGGACCTCCGCTGCGGATTTCATGGTCACGGAGTCCCAGTTAAGGGCGCATGACGGGTGAACCCTCCCGCTCAGGTCGATGGCTGCAATCACCCGGTCGCCTTCCTGCGCCGTATGGCTGTAGATGATCGAGTCCATCGGTGCGGAGCCGAGGATCGAGACATCGATAACGCTGTAAGGAGCATCCGGGTGAAGATGGCCCCCGACAATCGGCACGCCGAACTGCTCGGAGGCGTCGTGCATTCCTTTCACGACCTTGTCCTGCTGCGTCGATTTCGAGACGGAAAAAATATCGACCATCGCGATCGGCCGCCCGCCCATGGCTGCAATATCGTGAATATTGACAAGGACCGAGCAGTATCCTGCCCAGTACGGGTCGGCGTCCATGAGCCTGCTCCAGATACCGTCGGCTGCGAGAAGGAGTGCCTCCTTCCCATGCGCGATCACAGCGGCATCCTCGCCAAACGCTGCGATGACATGCGGGGCATCGATCTTCAGCGCGTTGACCATGTCGCCGATGACATGCTTTCGTTTCACTCCGTCGTATTCCCGGACAACTTTTGCGATAGTCTCTGTGGAGCAGCTCTCGACCACGGCATCACCTGAAGAATGCAAAGTTTTGCATTCGCCTGTTTAGATACTGGCGTTTCATCAGAGATAATTTATTTGATACACCGCCAACGTGTTGGTATGGACTGGGCAGAGAAATACCGACCCGCAACGCTCGGGGACATCGTCGGCAACACTGCAGCAGTCAGGCAGATGGCGGACTGGGCGAAGAACTGGACGAGGCACGCAAAACCCCTCCTTCTCTATGGCAAGCCCGGCATAGGCAAGACTTCGAGCGCACACGCCCTTGCGCACGATATGAACTGGGAGGCGATCGAGCTCAATGCAAGCGATGCCCGGACAGCAGCGATCATCGAGCGGGTCGCCGGCGTGGGGAGCACGACCGGGAGCCTGACCGGTTCCTCCCGGAAACTGATCATCATCGATGAGGCGGACAATCTCCAGGGAACCGCGGACCGGGGCGGTGCCAAGGCAATAGTCGATACCATCAGGGATGCCCGACAGCCGATCATCCTCATTGCAAACGAGCTGTACGGGATCTCGGGCGAGATCCGGTCCCGGTGCGAGCCGGTCCAGTTCCGGGCGATCCCGGCCCGGTCGATTGCACCCCGGCTCAAGTACCTCTGCTCTGCCGAGAAACTCACCTGCACGGATGCCGCGATCCACGCGATTGCGGAGAGTGCGGAGGGCGATGTCCGGTCAGCGGTGAACATGCTCTGGGCTGCAGCAATCGGCAGGGAGAAGATCGACGATTCGCAGGTGCATACCTCCCAGAAAGACGAACGCGCCTCGGTCTTTACCCTGATCTCCGCCCTCTTCTCGAAGATCCCGGACGAGGAGCTGATGCGCATCTCCCGGGAGGTGGAGGACACCCCCGAGACCATCGAGCAGTGGATCGAAGGCAACCTCTTCCACCTGAATGATCCACAGGCGATCGGGCTTGCGTACGGCCACCTGTCCCGGGCCGATGAGTACCTCGGGTACGTGTACCGGCGCCAGTACCACACGCTCTGGCGGTACGCAAGTGCCATCATGCTGCTCGGTGTCGCTGATGCTGCGGGCGGGAGAAGGATCCACACCCGGATCATACCTCCCGAACGCTGGCAGAAGATGGCAGCCGCCCGGAAACAGAAAGCTGTCCGGATAGTCCTCCTCAACAAGGTGGCCGGGACGATGCGCATCCCGCAGAGCACTCTCCGTGAAAAATACCTGAGCACGGTTTCGATGATGGTCGAGACCGAGCCCGAGGCCTATGCCCGGGAGCTGGGGTTCGATTCTGACCAGCTCAACTATTTCCTCAATGACAAGGCAAAGACCCAGGAGATCATGAAGATCCTTGCCGCAGAGGCAAAGGAGCGGGAGAAAGCCGAGAAGGAACAGGAGAAGCTCTTAAAGAAGACTGCAAAAGAGAAACCCGCGAAAGAGAAGCCGGTAAAAGAAGCCCCACCGAGAGCGGAATCTGCATTCCCGGCCAGCACGGCGGGGGGGGAATCGTTCGGGGAAGGAAGGCAGCGGGAACCGGTGTCGGGAATTGCATCACCGGCCGGGGCAGAACCGGAACCGGTAAAAAAGGAAGCGTGCGAACCCGAATTACCGAAAAAACCGGAGCCTGCTGCCGCTGCTGAGGAGAAGCCGGCCGAACCGGAGAAGAAAAAACCCTCCACCTCCCAGTCGACCCTATTTTAATTATTTTTCCTGCCCGTTGCGGCGCGGTACCGGTGCAGGAGGACGCCACAATCGATGACTTCCCCGCCGTTTCCGTACGTCTCGAACCCGAGATGGTACACGACAAGGTCGCAGTCCAGTGCCTCCGCAAGATGAACAAGAGATGGGATCACCTCGATGGCAGGCCTGATGGCGTAGATGACACCGGGGTTTCTGTAATGGGTGAGCTGCGGGGAAAAAACATCGTCCGTCGCAAACGGTAACCCGGCTTTGCGGGGTTCCGGAAAGTCCCTGACATCGGTGCAGAGCAGGAGCCTTCCGGCGGCGTTGACGATCTCTGCCGCGGTGGTATTCCTCCCGATTCCGATTTCGACGGCGCAGGAATAGTTCTTCGCGATATACTCCCCGACGCAGGCCTCAATATGTTTATAGCCGCCCATTCCAACAGAATATTGCGATGCATATCCATATTTTTTGGGATTCCCAGTCACCGGCCGGTCTTCAGGAACCGGTAAAACGTCTTATCTCCTCCCTGCTTGGCGTCCCGGCGACAGTATCCGAAAATCATGTCCGGGTCATGGGGTACAGTGTCTCCCGCCGGCAGGCCGATGCAACCGCAATTCTCGACAGCATTCACGCGTTCAAGTACCGGCAGAAGCTTTCCGACCCGGTCCTGCTCGTTGTCCACCAGGATCTCTTCACAAGCAACCACAGTTTCGTCTTTGGTCTTGCCCGGGAACAGGTCGGGGCCGCAGTCGTATCTTCGGCCCGGCTGGAAAATGAGTGTTACGGAAAGGCATCCTCTGATGACGACCTCATCGACCGGCTGACCAAGGAAGGCGCCCACGAGCTCGGGCACCTCTTCGGGCTTGTCCATTGTAATAATCACGAATGTATCATGTTCAAGCCCGACACCCTTGACGAGCTTGACGGCAAGAAGAAGATGTTCTGCCCGGTATGCAGGGTGCAGCTGGAAGCGCGGATCGCGGCAGAGTAAAAATTCGCCGGGGCTGGCAAAGAGCCGGGGACCGGGAAGGTAACACCATGTTTCCCAAAGTGCTCATAGCCGCGGATTTTTTCACGCCACGCCGACCGGACGTTCGAATGCATCGGGGAGATCCCCGGCATGGAATCGATTCTCCTTGTCCATGTCATGGACGCGGGGGTAATGGGAGGAGGATCCCGCGGGTCCGGGCCATCGCCAAAGGAGGTCGCACAGTCGCTTCTTGACGGCAAGAAGGACTACCTTGAGAAGACGACTGGGGTGCCGGTCCGGATCTTCCTTGTCGATGGTGATATCGCCAGTCCGATCTCGCGGATCGCAAAGGATGAGAATGTCTCCTTGATTATCATGGGAGACCACAAGAAAGGAATCCTGCCTAATCTCTTCTCCTCAAGCGTGACGGAGGAGGTTATCAGGAGAGCGAAGATCGATCTTCTAACAATGTACTTCCGGGGCATCGAAGATCCGAACTCCGGCCTCGATGAGAAGTTCTGCCGGAATGCCTTCTCGCATGTCCTCTGTCCTGTCGACTTTTCCAAACCCTCGGAAAACACAATCCGGTACCTGGACAGCATGAAATTCGTGCGCCGGGTTACCCTCTTTCATGTGATCGATCCAAAAAAGAAGGATTCCGGCGGGGAGAATGATCCGGCGGAGCATCTTCTCCGGGAGGCAGGTGAGGGCTTCTCTTCCCATGGATGCCGGGTGATCCCGTGTATCGTGACCGGAGATCCGGTGAACGAGATCCTGCGGATCGCAAAAGAGGATGACGTATCGCTCATCATGCTCGCCCGGTTCGGCAGATCGGATTACATGAAGAACATCCCGCTCGGGCACGTTGTTGCCGGGGTGTACGAGAGAGCCGGGCGCCCGGTCTTTATCACGAGCCCGCATATCAGCTTGAATGTCACCGCATGGGAGATCGCCCGCGGGGAATATCCGCTTGCAGAGGTGGTGCGGCAGGGCTATCACCAGCAAAAAGCGGATCCGGATGCTGACCGGATATTCAGTGCATTTGTTGAAGGAACCCTTGCGGCTCTCGCCCGGTGCAAGTGGCATCCGGGCGGGCTGGAAGTCGATGCGGTCTTTGTTCCGGATGAGTTCCGGGGGATGGGTTATGCCCGGAAAGCGGTACAGGCCCTTGTCACCGCGTGCGGAACGGAACCGCTTTTCATGCACTCCACCCTGGATCTCATCGAATTCTACGGCGGTTTTGGTTTCCGGAAGATCGCAGAGACCGAACTTCCCCGGATCATCCGGGACCGGTTCGTTTTTGCCGAGGGCGATATGAAAAGCGTTCACATCCAGCCCATGCGGCGGGATTAAAAAACCGGCACCGGTCTGACCCCTGCCGGGCCGGGAGAGCGGAGCAGGAAGGCAAACGGCAAAACGATTATGCCCGGCCGGGTATATCCATCATAAACAAAGAGGGAGTACGAGATGGTCCGGTATTCAGTAATCACGGATCCGATCTGCAGGCTGCACGAAAACCTGGAACACCTTGAGTGCCAGGCACGGCTTGAGAATGCATGCGAAGGCGTTCCTGAAGGCAGGCTCGAGGAGGTTTCCGTTGAGGCCGCATCCGAAGATGTACTCCAGTCCATATTACCTGAAGTGGCTTGAGCGACGGTGCGCATCGACACCTTCGCTCGGGTTCCTTGATTCGGATACCTATGTAACCCCGCAGTCGTACGAAGTGGAGCTCCACGCAGCCGGTGCCGCGATAACAGCCGCCGAACGATCGATGAACGGCGAGCACTGCTTTGCCCTTGTCCGGCCGCCGGGTCACCACGCGGAACGGGACAAGCCGATGGGGTTCTGTCTCCTCAATAATGTTGCAATTGCCGCCGCAAAACTCCTTACCGGCGTGGACCGGGTCGCGATCGTTGACTGGGACATCCATCACGGGAACGGGATCCAGCACGCCTTTTACAGCTCGAACAACGTCCTTTATTGTTCGGTACAACAGGAGAACCTGTTCCCCTTCTCGGGAACGATGGATGAGATCGGGAGCGGGTACGGGAAAGGCTTCACCATCAATGCACCCCTGCAGCCCCGCTCGGGAATCGGGGATTACTATGCCGTTTTCTTTGAGAGTTTCGCCCCGGCAATAGCACAGTTCAAACCCGATGCCCTGCTGGTAGCGGCAGGACAGGATATTCTCGGCGACGATCCCCTTGGGGGAATGCGACTCCGACCGGAAGACTTCCGCGTTCTTGTCCACATCCTGACGCTGGCTGCCGGCGTCCCCCTTGCCCTGGTGCTCGAAGGAGGCTACGGTCCTTCAAACGGGGAAGCAGTCTCCCATATCCTTGCGGCTCTTGCATCGGAGAATCCTGATTCGACATACGACACTTCGGCCGGAGTGCCTCCCGGTCCCTTGGAGAGCACACAATTGATCCTGTCAGTCTTCAAAAAAATCCACCGACTTTCCTAATGCCGGGAGATACAACGGCTCGATGGTGATATCCATCCCGCTGATCTTCCAGTATACATTCTTCTTCTGGATGATTGGCCAGAGTTCGTACAGCATAACCGTTATCGGTCCCACATGGAGGTCCAGCCGAAGATGAGCAGTGCGTCAGCAAGCAGTAGTGCACCGAAATTATCGGGGTAGTCGCGGAACAGAATCTGGCGGGTGATAAGGTCAACCGCAAGGACCGAGAGCCCGATGATCATGCTTGATCTCCCGTGCCGGAAATGGGCCCAGAATTTCCGGTCGGCAACGAGCATCTTGTACTGGAAATGGTTGTGGATCGCCGGGATGATATTTTTTGCCCGGTCGGTGTTGATGAGCTCCGGAGGGAGGTAGATGATCATCCGAAACTTTGTCTTTGCGGGAAAATCGGTCACCGTATCGACGATATAGTGTTCCGCATCGGTGTCGAGCTCCTTCTCGTGGAACGGTGCCGGATCGAATGAGTTGAAGAGCTGGAGAATTGAGGAGAGTTTGATCTCGATCAGGACTACGCCTTCGACTTTCCGGTATAAGGATTCGAGATCGTCCATGCTGGTACTGGCTTATACTCATGCTCATGGATAAACTTCACGTATCTGTCCGGGATCCCGGCCGCTCCGGCCATCTGCCGGAAGATATCCCCCGGGCAGGCACCGATTTTTTCTAGCCCGTCATCATCTGCCGCTTGATTGCGTTCATCGCCTGCTCGATGATCTCCTGGACATTCTCGCTCTCCATCCGGTACAATCTCTGGAGGGCGGGAAGAGCGTGCGGGTCCCCGAGCCTCCCCAGCGACTCGGCGGCCTTCCACCGGACTCCCTCGTTCTCGTCTTCGAGCTGCCCGAGATAATGGGAGAGTTTTGCAAGGTACTCTTCATCGGTTTCCCCGGTCTCCTCCGGTTCTTCTCCCTCATGTTCCAGTGAAGACGTCCCGTTGCCGGTATCTTCCTTGCCCGTGCTGCCGGTTACCCGGGCACGGGACTAGTCAGTCTCCGGGTCAGGCATACGTGAAAAAGATCCTGCGGGAAAAATAGGTTTCGGAAGGTATCCTGCCCGAAACGGTTCTTATTCTTTATCTTTGACATACAGGAATCCGTCGGGTTCCTTGTAATCGGTCTTGATGACGATGGTATTGGAAATCCGGTTGAAGACCCGGAGTTTGGTCCCGGGCATACCGAACCACCCGATAAGGCAGTCGAGAACAAGGACCGGGAAAAATGCCTTCCCGAGAATCTCCAGCGCAGCGATGTGATAGTTGATCTTCGATCCGGTCCTTGAAACGATCTTGAGGTTCATGACCATCTTCCCGATCGACTGACCCCGGAACCCTTCGAGCACGGTCCAGTACAGGAAGAAGAAGACCGTCTGGAAACCAATCTCGAACGGATCGCTGTGGAAGACATCCCAGTAGGCCGGGATCGGCCAGACCGGTTCAAGGGCTCCCCTGACGATATTTAAGAAAAGGATGACCAGGATGACATCGATAAGCCATGCCCAGAACCGGGTACTCCACTTGGCCAGATAGAGGGTGTTCCGGTTACCCGGTTCAAAGCAGCCCGGTCCGGTGACCGGATCCATGGACGGTGCATCACAGGGTGCTCCATCCGGTTGTTCTTCCGCCATTGCAAGATCATCATGTGCTGCATTCATGAATCAAGGTTACCCCTTGGCCGGGATTTTGGAAAATGGAGATGATGATTGCTCCGGGCACCGATAAACTATTTTGCCGAAAAATGCCACTTAAGACTAATACCGCATTCACGAAGTCGGGAGTATGTCATGAGAGATCCAGTTATTACCGAATTTACCGGGACCAGACGGGATACAGTCCGGCGGATTTATCAGTACGGAGGCGGTGGCGTCCTGGTATTTAACGGGAATAATGCCCTGCGGAGGATCTACCGGTTCGATCCCGGTACCAACGCTATGACCGAGCGCGATATCCGGCGCGAAGATAAAATCCTCCGGAGGTTCCTCTTCGATAATTACGGGATGCTTGCCGAGACCTTTGCCTTCGGCGAGCGGCCCCATAACTATCACTACGAGGACGGCGCCCGGAGGATCGTTGTCCGGGACGGCGGGGAACGCGGTGCGGTCGGCAAGACGTTCCTGTTCGAAGGACAGGGGGTTTCGGAGACCACATGGGGTCGGGATGGCGAGATCGAGCGGGTTTACGTCTTTGAGCCCGGCAACGGGTCGATTGTCGTCAGGCTCGGTGGCTGGTACGGGGATGTGGACCGGAACTTTATTTTCGAAGGCATCAACGCATCCCTCTTCCGTGAGCCGGAGGCGTTTCTCCAGTTCCTGATTTTCACAGACTTAACCGAGGAAGAGCGGGACGAGCTGCCCCGGATCCGGCCGGCTGAATCAAGCCGCGTATCCGAACCGCCGACCTCCAAAAGCAAGTTCGCCTATACCGGGATCCGGCACACCTCGAACGATCCTCCGGGTGGGAGTAAAGGTCCGATCGGTCGCTCACCGCAAGGGGACGAGATCCCGAGCCGGGCGAATCCCATCTCATTTGACGAACGCTGGCAGAGCGCAACGGCCGAGCGGTACAATAAACCCCAGGGAAGACCCACCGAACGGAGCAGCAGCCCGATTCCGTTTAACGAGCGGTGGGAGAGTGCGACCTCCCGGAACGAGCGGCCTCTTCCCGGGAGGGGAGGAGACCGGAACGGCAGCCCCATCCCCTTCGATGAACGCTGGCAGAGTGCAACAAACCGGAACGATCCCCCCGCCCAGCCGTCAACCGGCCGGCCGAGCCACGACATTTCGTTCGAAGAGCGGAAGAGTGGCGAGCTGACCCCGCGTGATGAGAGCCTTTCGGATGGACCGGACAACCGGCCGAGTCGGGAGATCTCTTTTGAGGAACGCCTCCAGAAACGGCGATAATTTTATTTTTATTTATTCCCCCGCTACGGGATGTAACCGGGAGAAATATCCTGAGACGGCCGGAAAAATATCCAGGCTAATGACGGACTACTGTGCCGCTGCCTGCTCTGGCAAACTCACACCCATCTTCCCCGCGATAAGCCGGAAGCCCTCTTCCGGAATCCCGATGAGCCCAAAGCGCATGACATAACCCCACGCCTTCTTGTTCCGGATGAATTCGAGATCATTAACGAGAGGTGCCGCCAACACATCTTTTGCGGCAAAATAGTTCACTCTGCGTCTGAATGGCTTGAAATCCGGCGACTCCTCTACCTGGTAGATCTCTTCGTCCGCGATCTGTGCCATCGCGGTGAACGCTTTCAGGGGCTCATTCCCTTCGTATGATTGCTTCGGTGAGTAGTAGACGATCCCGTCTCCCTTGTGCATTCGTGCGAGGCCCGACCGTTTCCCGTGTCCGGCCTGGGCGATACCGTGGTCGACCCCGTGCATGACATGATTTTTTGATGCCACAATAATCCAGTACCTGGCCATAAGCGGGAAAATGGCCGGGCGAATAAAAAAGATTTGTGCTCCGCTGTAGCGCGGAACGGACTTTAGTCGCACCGGAGTTTTCCGGCATTGGCGATATCCTCGAGCTCCTCGAAAAAGATCGTGACAAGCTCGGGCTTTACCCCGCCAACCGATACGAGCGTGTTGATAAACTCTTGTGCAATACGGCGTTTCTCGTCTTTCGAGAACCCTTTCCTTACTTTGAGAATGATGACCGGCACGGTACACCCGGGGGAAAGGGCATCCCTGAGTTCTGCTCCAGCTCCGGTCAAAAACTGGAATCGTTTTTACCCTGTACTCACGATATTCTGGAGAGTCATGGGGAGCACCACAACAGCCGGAGGACCGTGCGGTTCCGTTTCTCCTTCGCCCGGGGCGACGAGGCAGAAGACCGTCCTGATGAGCCTCGGCTGCGATATCGCCCTGTGGATACCGGAGATTATTGCGCTCATCCTCTCCGGGTCGGTGACCCTCTTTGCCGATGTCCTCAAATGCGGCAACGAGATCCTTGCAACAGCCTTTGCACTCGCGATCCTGATCTGGATGCGGGGCGGGGGGCAGTTCGGCAGGCGTTCCGGAGGGCAGCCCCCAATGTCGAAGAGACGATCAGTTACGGGATGCCTGCATTCCGGCAGAACGGTATCCTCGTCTACTTCGCGGCCTTCAGAAACCATGTCGGGTTCTTCCCTACGCAGTCCGGGATCGAAGCGTTCAGGGACGAGCTTTTCTCGTACAAAACGTTTAAAAGGACGGTGCAGTTCCCGTACGAAAAGCCGATCCCGTACGATCTGGTGGAGAAGTAGCATTCCGGGTCCGGGAAAACCGTGAGGAGAAGTAGGAGAGCTGAAGAGATGGGTATTATGAATGGGGTGGGACCCTCTCACTGTCCTGGGGGTCCCACCCCATCATACAGGATGAACCTAAGCATAGTTTCAGGAGGGGCTGGGAGCGCCGGTGCAGAATGCCAGAAATGTCGGATGAAACAATTTATTCATTTGACAACATACGAAAGATTAGCGGTCAGGTGGTTTATTCCGGATGGCACCAGATTCCAACGACTGGTTCCGGCAGGCACAATACGATTTTGGTACTGCCGAGTCCCCCCTCACCTCAGAACGTTATCCTCCGGTGATTTTCTTCTGCCATCTTGCTCTGGAAAAAGCTTTGAAAGCGTTGTATGTGGAAAAATTCAACGACAATCCGGACAAGACTCACAGCCTCGTCTTCCTGTGAAAATCCTGAACCTTGAATTATCGCAAGAGTTCATGGTCTCGCTTTTCGTCATCAACCGAATTGGTATTACCGGGCGATATCCGCCCAACTTTGATGTTGTTCTTGAACAATATACCAAAGAAAAGACGGAAAAGATCCTGCGCGAGACAAAGGAGATACTTACATGGTTGACGCACAAATCCTCGAAGCGGTAAATTTTTTCAGCGCTGTCGCGACGAAAAACGGGATCCATATCCACAATCTCATTCTGTTCGGGTCTTCAGGTTCCGGAATTGCGTCTCCTCATAGTGACATCGATATAGCAATAATCTCCAGTGATTTTGCCGGAAAGGATATCTTCGAGCGGGCGCTCCTGACGAAAGATGCCGTGATCCAGACGGTCCGTAAATTCAGGGTTGCTCTTGATGTACTGATCCTAACCCCTGAAGAGTATCGGGAGCCGGCGTCCCTCATTGCCGGTGCTGTCAGAAAGGGAATTGTTGTACCGACTGTCTTATCCGCCTGAAGTAATTCCCGACGGCCGGGTTCCGGGATTTGTGTCCTTTCGGCACCCTTCCGGAGGGTATCTCTGGAAGGGCAATCCGGGCTCTGTATGGGCTCCGTTTCGCGTGTTTTCGATCATTTCCTGCACAAAACGGTGCAGTTTTACACAAGGTTTCCGGACGGGCGGATTTAAGCAGGATTCCGGCGAATCGGGGCACGTTCCATCGGGCTGCAAAAACGCTAATGTACGCTTATGGGTGGCAAAAGTCCTAGGACACGAGGGGCAGGAGGGGAGCAAGGAAAGGAAGGGGTTTCAGGAATTACTTCGGAACCATCATAGAGAAACCTAAAAAAACATTGATGAATGCGATGGCGCCGCGGGTGCTCGCCGCGTGGAGCGTGGCCATGGGACGTTATCACAGAAAATATATCTGATGTAATGAATGTCCTATTGATTAGAGTATAATATGACAAATTATGATTTTTTAATTAAAGAGAAAAATGAAGATAGAGATTTTGACGCAAAAGTAATTCCGTATAAGCCTGAAATAAAGATGGATTTCTTGAAAGATGTGATGTCAATGGCAAATGCCGATATCATATCGGATCGGTATATCGTTTTAGGATTAAAAATTGATTAAAAAACTGGACAGAGATTTTTCATTGGAATAGAAGAGAAAGATATCTTAGATTCAGCTGATTATCAAAGTTGGATTCACAGTTATATCGAACCTGACATCGATCTAAATTTTTCTACACTCCTTTGAAGGAAAAAAATATGGAATATTTCAAATTAGAAACCGCTCCAACCCACCGTACTTGATGAAAAAGAAATACAATTATCAAAATTATCCCAAGAATAAGCAAAAGATGATGTCTCTGAATGAGGGAGAAGCTTGGATTAGAAAAAATACAGAGCAAAATCCAATGAAAAGAGCAGATTTCGAAAATATTTACGAGAAACGATGGAAAGATCAAGGTTTTTCCGGTGATGTGAAATTATTTTTTCTGATACAAATTCTGATGTTTTACAAATTCTGATGTTTTACAAATTCTGATGTTTTACAAATTCTGATGTTTTACAAATTCTGATGTTTTAACTCTTGGCCCAATCGATGAAATGATTCTCCCCTCTAAACGGGATTACGAAAAGATAACGAAAATTATTGATCGGAAAAAGGAACAACTAAAAAATTCAGAAAAATTCCTGTATTATTTTTTCTCGCTTCGGCAACATTTTTTGGTGGGTTTTTTCATTCGATAGAAAGTATTTGAAAATAAATCTTGACGAATTAATATAGCTTCAAGGAAAAATATTAGAGAATTTTTCAGAAGATGACTACGCTCTCATATTCGAACTTATGGCAAATCGATTCAATATATCGATTGAAAATCTTGGAGAAGAATATATTGAGGATGCTTCGATAAAGATGATCTTTCCAACAATGGGAGTAGACCTGAGTAACTACACAAGTTACGGACGAAATAAACCCCATCTTCCGAAAATTACAACATTAGGAAATCCTTGGTATTATTATATAAAAAATCTAACAAATCTTAATGGCAAATATGGATATAGCACATTTAAAATTACAAGAGAAATCGGGGATTTCAAACACAAAATTCTCACGGAAATTTTTCCAGAACCCTTAAAATTGTCTTTGAATAAGTCAATGAATGGAAAAGCAATTATTATCAAATGTTTTCTCTACGGCAAAAACCTTCGTGAACCAATATACCGAGAATTAACACTAAAGGGCAGAGAGTGGTAATTACCTCCATGCAATATTTCCCCATCTTCACTTTCACCTGCCCCATCCCTCACCTCTTTAATACCCCACACCAATCTGTAACAGCTAAGAATGAAAGATATCCTTATCAAAGGTGCTCGCCAGCACAATCTCAGGAATATCAGCGTCACCATCCCCCGGGACAAGCTCGTGGTCATCACGGGTGTATCCGGCTCCGGCAAATCCACGCTCGCCTTCGATACGCTCTACGCCGAAGGGCAGCGCCGGTATGTCGAGTCTCTCTCCTCGTACGCTCGGCAGTTTCTCGGCATGATGCAGAAGCCGGACGTGGACTCTATCGAGGGGCTCTCACCTGCAATCTCCATCGAGCAGAAGACGACCTCCAAGAATCCCCGGTCCACGGTCGGGACCGTGACCGAGATCTACGATTACCTCCGGCTCCTCTACGCCCGAATCGGTACCCCGTTCTGCCCTGAGCACAATATCCCCATCGCGGCCCAGACCCCGGATAAGATTGCCGGGCAGATCTCCTCTGAACATCCGGGCCAGGTCACGATTCTCGCGCCCATAGTCCGGCAGAAGAAGGGGACGTACCAGCAGCTCTTAAAGGATCTCAACAAGGAAGGGTTCACCCGGGTCCGGGTCAACGGGAAGATCATCCGGACCGATGAAGAGATCAAGCTCGACCGGTACAAGATGCAGGACATCGAGATCGTCATCGACCGGCTCGCCTCCTCCGACCGGTCCCGGCTTGCCGAGGCGGTGGAGAACTGCCTGAAGAAGTCTGAGGGGCTTGTGCTAGTCGCGGATGAAGAGGGGAAGGAGTCCACGTACTCGTCTCTCATGGCCTGCCCGGTCTGCGGGCTGGCATTCGAAGAACTCCAGCCGCGAATGTTCTCGTTCAACAGCCCCTTCGGCGCCTGCGAGGAGTGTCACGGCCTTGGGGTGAAGATGGAGTTCGATCCCGATCTCATCATCCCGGACAAGGAGCGGTGCATCGCGGATGGAGCCATCGCTCCGTACCGCAACCCGATGGACGGGTTCCGGGGGCAGTACCTCGCCGTTGTGGCGAAAAACTACGGCTTCTCGACCCTCACCCCGATCAAGGATCTCACCGACGAGCAGTACAATGCCCTGATGTTCGGGTCCTCGAAACGGATGAAGTTCCAGATGAGCATGAAGAACGGGGATGCCGAGTGGTCGCACACGGGGGAGTGGGAAGGCCTCCTCCCCCAGACCGCCCGGCTCTATGCCCAGACCCAGTCAGACTGGCGGAAACGCGAGCTTGAAGGCTACATGCGGGTATCGCCCTGCCCGGCCTGCGACGGGAAGCGGCTCAAGGAGAAGGTGCTCGCGGTCAGGATCGACGGGAAATCGATCATCGATGTAACGGACATGTCGATTACGGAGAGCATCGCGTTCTTCAGGAACATCCGGCTGACCCCGAAGGAAGCCGAGATTGCCAACCTGATCACCAAAGAGATCAAGAGCAGGATCGACTTCCTGGAGAAAGTCGGCCTCGGATATCTTACCCTCTCCCGGAACGCCGGGACCCTCTCCGGCGGGGAAGCCCAGCGGATCCGGCTCGCGACTCAGATCGGCTCGAACCTGATGGGTGTGCTCTACGTCCTCGACGAGCCCTCCATCGGGCTCCACCAGCGGGACAACCGGAAACTTATCGAGACCCTCCGGACCCTCCGCGACCTCGGGAACACGGTGCTCGTTGTCGAACACGACGAGGACATGATTCGTTCTGCGGAGCACGTCATCGACATGGGCCCGGGCGCCGGCCTCCATGGCGGCTATATTGTCGCGGAAGGCAACCCGAAACAGATCGAGAAGAACAAGAAGTCCCTGACCGGCCAGTACCTCTCCGGGGCAAAGCAGATCAATGTGCCGAAAACGCGGCGGGCCCCGAAGCAGTACATCACGATCAAGGGATGCACGGAGAACAATCTCAAGAATATCACCGCGAAGTTCCCAATCGGGCTCCTCACGGTCGTGACCGGTGTCTCGGGCAGCGGGAAGTCGACTCTCGTGTACGAGACCCTGTACAAGGGCATGATGCAGATCATCAACAAGTCCCGAGAGCAGACCGGGAAACACGAGAAGATCGTCTTCGATGCCGAGATCGACAAGGTGATCGTTATCGACCAGTCCCCGATAGGGAAGACCCCTCGGTCCAACCCGGCAACGTACACGAAGGTCTTCGACGAGATCCGGACTGTCTTTGCCGGGACAAAAGAGGCAAAGATGCGGGGCTTTGCGCCGGGCCGGTTCTCGTTCAACATCCGGGGCGGCCGGTGCGAGGCGTGCGAAGGCGATGGCCTCATCAAGATCGAGATGAACTTCCTCCCCGACGTGTACATCGAGTGCGAGGAGTGCAAGGGCAAGCGGTACAACCGCGAGACACTGGAAGTCCTGTATAAGGGCAAGTCGATCGCGGACGTTCTCGACATGAGCGTCGAGGAGGCGATGAAGCACTTCGAGCACATCCCGTCCATCCGGACGAAACTGGAGACGCTCTCCCGGGTGGGGCTCGATTACATCAAGCTCGGCCAGAGTTCCATCACCCTCTCGGGTGGCGAGGCCCAGCGGATCAAGCTCACCCGCGAGCTCGCGAAGCGGGCGACAGGCAAGACTCTCTACCTTCTCGACGAGCCGACCACCGGGCTCCACTTCGACGACACAAAGAAACTGATCAAGGTCCTCGATGACCTCGTGGAGAAAGGGAACACCGTGATCGTGATCGAGCATAACCTCGACGTGATCAAGGCCGCAGACCATATCATCGATATCGGCCCCGAAGGCGGGGATGCCGGCGGGAAGATCATCGCGATCGGGACCCCGGAGAAGGTTGCGGATACGAAGGCGAGCTACACGGGCGAGTTCCTGAAGCCGATGCTTGCCGGACAGTAATTATTATCCCGTATTCGTTTTCTCCGGGGTTGTGTCAACGGGCACGATTCCCTCGATCCGATCCACCTTTACGATCGCTTTGCTGACCCCGGCAAGGGGAGGCAGCAGGTGCGAGAGGGTCTGTTCGGCCGTGCACCGCCGGACAATCCCTTTCGAACTCGTCTGGAACCAGCCCTGCTTGTCCCGCTGGAACGACTGGAGCCCCCTCCCCTCCCTGTTCAGGAATTTGATGATGCATTCATTGTTTCTCATTATTCATCGGGTACCAATGGTTTTTCCCGGTGTCGAATTTTTTCCGTAACCGGCGACGTTGCATCTGTCCCTCCGTATTCCATCGAACACAAGTTCTGCCCCATCCTCATCGCTTATGAGCTAACGATACCGACTTAGGATAACGAATGATCGATCTCGCCGCGATCCCCCACGCCCCCGGCTGCTACCTCTATTCCGACGGCAGTGGCAAGATCATCTACATCGGGAAGGCAAAGGACCTGCGGAAGCGGGTGACGAGCTACTTCCAGAAGAAGGACCATGACGCGAAGACCCAGATGCTCGTCGCAAACATCGACTCCGTCTCCGTGATGGTGACCAACACCGAGACCGAGGCTCTTCTTCTCGAAAATAACCTCATCAAGAAGCACCAGCCGAAATACAATATCGATCTCAAGGACGCAAAGCGTTTCGCGTACATCGAGCTGACAAAGGAACCCTTCCCCCGGATCGGGATCGCCCGCCGGACGAGTAAAGGGGAGGCTGCGTACTTCGGCCCCTTCGTCTCCGCTGCAGAACGCGACGAGATCCTCCGGGTGGTCAAACGGATCTTCGCGATCCGCCCCTGCCGGAAACTCCCAAAGCGGGTCTGCCTCCGGTACCACATGGGATCGTGCAGCGGCCCCTGTATCGGGGCTGTCACCGAAGAAGATTATCATACCCAGATCGAACGGGCAACCGCTCTCCTCAAGGGAAGAGGAACCGAGTTGCTTGTTTCTCTTAAGGAGGAGATGAAGGCGCGGTCCGCCCGGCAGGAGTTCGAGAAGGCGCTCTCGCTCCGCAACCAGATCTCCGCCATCGAGCGGCTGACCGAGCGGCAGCATGTCGAGCGGCCGAAAGCAACCGATGAGGACGTGATCGCGTACACCGTTTCGGACGAGACAATGTACCTGATGGTCTTCTCGGTTGAGAAAGGGAGGCTCTCGGACAAGCAGGAGTACTCGTTTTCAGCCGGTGAGGACTCGTTTGAGGAGTTCCTCGTCCAGTACTATGCCGACCGGGTTCCCCCTTCAGAGCTGATCCTCCCGCACGAGGTGGACGAAGCCCTTGTCGGATATCTGACCGAGAGAAAGGGCCGGGTCGTCCAGGTTACGGTCCCCAAGATCGGCGAGAAGAAGAAGCTGCTCGAGATGGTCGAGATGAACATCGAGCATTCGTTCCTCAAAAACGATCTCAAGGTCAAAGACCTCCAGGCAAATCTCGATCTGCCCGAACGGCCGGCAGTCATCGAATGTTTCGATATCTCGCATCTCTCCGGGACCTCGCTGGTCGGGTCGATGGTCCAGTTCCGGAACGGCGTACCGGACAAGAAAAATTACCGGCGGTTCAAAATACGGACGGTCGAGGGGATCGACGACTTTGCCTCGATCGGTGAGGTTGTAAGGAGACGCTACCAACGGTTGATCGATGAAGGATCGGAGATGCCCGACCTGATCGTAATCGATGGTGGGAAGGGGCAGCTCACGTCTGCGGTCGACGTCCTGAAAGAACTGGACTGTCCGGTCCCGGTCATCGCCCTTGCCAAGCGCGAGGAGGAGGTCTTCCTGCCGGGGGAGGTCCTCCCGCTCAGGCTTGACCCGAAAGGGATGGCCCTCCGGCACCTCCAGGAGATCCGTGATGAGGCACACCGGTTTGCCATCGCGTACCACAAGCTGCTCCGGAGCCGGAGACTGGCATCCAATCAGCCCAAAAAATGAGGCGTTTTATGAAATATCACACAATTATTGTCACGCTGCGCTACCTCAACGAAGAGCTCGGCCAATCCGGGTTGTCGAGCGTTACCTTCCTCTATTTTATTGTGAACCGGTAGTCCGGGATCTGGCACGTGCCTGCCCAAACCCCGTGTCAAAAAATCCGGGGGTGGGGAACCCTCTTCCCGGCTGTTGTTGGATAGACGGACGGGCTTTCCCGGTCATTTCCGCTGCACTGATAATGAGCGGGCTGTTTTGTGCCAAAATTTTTAAAAAAAAGATCAGATGGTGGTCTGATAAAGGATCTTCTGCGATCCGTCACTATAAAATCCGGAGACCGAAACCTGCGTGCTTCCGGAGAACGCTCCATCAAAGGTCAGGGTCGACCCGGGGCTCACGGATGTAGTCCCGAGGCTGTCGCCGATGTGTTTCGTGTCGCTCCTTCCCTTTGCATTCGTCACAGTTGCCTGGACCGCACGGATACTGTTCATATCCGGTCCGCCCAGGAAGGTGACGACAATGTGCGAGTCATCGGGTTTTGTCACTGACACCTGGGAGGGCGTTGCCGTTGGGAGGGGAGGAAGTGTCGTGGTGATCGGCTCCGTGTTCGGTGCCGGCGTTACCGGTGCTGACTGTGAACACCCGGCAAATACCGCTGCGAAGAGGAGAAAGACTCCAAGGCATAGTATCGGGGCGGCCGTCTTGAATACAGGATTGAGTCGCATGATCTCCGTTGTACCGCTCTTGATGTAGTATTTTTGCCTCCCTTCCGGGAGTCCGGGCAGGAAAATCCCCGATACCATAAATCCCATTGCACTTCTCCGGATGCAGCTGGCAGTCCCGTTTTTCAGGGAACCCTCCCCTCCCCAATTCCGGATTTGCTGTCAGCGATCGGAAAATTTATGCACGTGGATCCTGAATCGGGGAGTCATGGCCCGCACCGCTCTTCTCCTGGTACTCGTCCTCGTCATTGTTGCCGTCCTGGTGCTGATCTCCGGCTACGCGACCAACCTCTGGCCCGGCATAAGCGGCTCCCTTCCCCCGTCACCCATCCCTACAACTGCTCCGGTGCCTGCATCTCCGGTGACAACCCTACCTTCACCCCCTTTGACTTCGAGTTATCCGACACTTCCTCTCCTGATACCCGTGAACGATTCGGAGCAGAGCTGTACGGTAGACGACGACTGCGTTCCTGCCGAGTGCTGTCATCCGACGGCCAGCATCAATAAGAAATACAAACACGTGTGCACCCTGATGTGTACTGATGTCTGCCTCGGCCCGATCGATTGCGGGGCAGGGAGTTGCGGGTGTATAGACGGGGATTGTGCGGTCCGGAATTTGATAGGACTGCCGTTCCCGACAGAAAATACGGATAAGGGGGAATGCGGAACGCTGTCACCTTTCAGCGCTCCTCCTTCCCGTTCTATATCCCTGATCTGTAGGCCTGCCCGATTCCTGGTGTGGGAGGCCGGTTTCCGGTCTGGCCGGTCCCTGCCTCATGCCCTGTCTCCGGTGCAAAAGAGTTATGGATCCGGCCGCCAAGTAACCGCTCATGGAGAAGAAACCGGCATTAGTTCTCCTGACGCTCATTCTCGTCCCGTTGCTGCTTCTTGTTACGGGATGTGTTGCGGGTCAGGATGCGGCGAACAGTGGAACCGCATCCGCACCCGGCGGCTCGCCACCCGGATTCCCCGTCCCGCCGACGTCGGAGGTTCCCGTGACCGTACCTGCCCGGACCGGTTCGTACGGTTCGGCCGCCCAGGCAACGGTACCGGCAATGACAGCGACAACGACTCCGCTCGCAACAACCCCGAATATCCGGGATTTTGATACGGAGACAAACTCCACGAGCGATGAGGACTACGTCCCGGCCCAGTGCTGCTACCCGACAAGCTGCACCACGAAGGCCGATCGCCCTGACGGCTCTGGAATCAAGTGCGCCGCGGTCTGCGTCGGACCCCTCGACTGCGGTGCGGGCAGATGCGTCTGCGATCGCGGGGTATGCGGGATCAACACGCCTCCGCTGGACCGGGTGACCCGGCTGATGCAGCACGGATACCTTAATACCCGGTAAGTACCGGGGCCTGAGGTTCCGCTATCAGCCAGGCACCAGCAGGAACAAATGGCTGCAGCGATAAATAAGTATCCTGCTAATACCAGGAGGCTGTTGACCATGAGAAAGATCCTTTTTGTTCTGGCCGTGCTCGGGTCAATCATCGCGGTCGCGGGATGCACCGGGACAAATACCGGTTCCTAGGATACTTCAAACGGAAACCTCATGGCCCATTACGAATAGCTGGAGAGCTGGGGCTTTACCCAGGGGTTTAACGGGAAAGTTACCGGTTATATATCTACAATGCCGGAAGCCAGCCGGCAGACAATGCCCAGCTGGTCTTCAACTTGATCGATACCTCGACCGGGACGATCGGATTCGCGGCCTCTCAGTATCGGAACACTCAATGCAGGCCAGTCCCGGACCTATGAGATAATCCTCGATGGCGACTGTTCGCGGAATTACCGCGTCGAACCTGTCTGGGGAAAATAGGTCCTCCTGGTTTCCCAACTATTTTTACCCGCACGCCCGCCCACTTTTTGAACGCTTCCGGGGAATTTCACTCTGTGACGGAGTCCCACGGCAGAGCACATTTCGGTCTCGTCTCTCCGGATTTTCATTGTAAAAGCACGTGTTCGGTACCGTGGGTATTCCGATTCGCACATAGCCGTCAGGAACTTTGCGCCCGTGTATCTCCGGTTCCCCGATCGGCCCCGTTTTTCAGTTTCCACGAGGTTTTTTAGGAATGACCTCCTTTGAGAGTACAGGTTACTTATGGCAATTGACTGGTACAACGAATTCGTGGACCTGGACTACGAGCCCGCGAAGGATGAACTGATCTGCCTCTACTACTTCGAGCCGGCGGCCGGCATCAACCAGGAGGAGGCGGTCGGGAGGATCGCATCCGAGAGCTCGACCGGGACATGGACAACACTTTTTACCATGCCCCCCCGGATGAAAGCCCTCCAGGCAACCGCGTTCTCGATCGAAGGCAACTATGTCAAAGTTGCATACCCGCTTGCACTCTGGGAAGAAGGCAACGCGGTCCAGCTGCTCAGCGGAATCGCCGGCAACATTTTCGGCATGAAGGCCCTCAAAAACCTCCGGCTCATCGATGTCACCCTTCCCCCGGCCTTCCTGAAGCACTCCAAAGGCCCCCACTTTGGCATGGATGGGATCCGGAAGATGACGGGTGTCTACGGCCGTCCCCTCACGGGTGCGGTGCCCAAGCCCAAGATCGGGTTCACGGCAAAGGAGCACGCGGAGATCGGGTACGAGACCTGGATGGGCGGGTTTGACTTTGTCAAGGATGACGAGAACCTGACCTCGACCTCCTTCAACCGGTTCGATGACCGGGTGAAGTTCATGACTAAACTCCGGGACAAGGCCGAGAAGGAGACTGGGGAGAAGAAGTCAGCTTTCCTCAACATCACCGCGGACGTGGAGACGATGAAGAAGCGGGTGGACCTGCTCGCCGCAAACGGCTGGAACTACTGCATGATCGATGTCGTGGTCGCCGGGACTGCAAGCGTCATGACCATGCGGGACTACTGCTCGGACCTCGGCCTCGCCATCCATGCCCACCGGGCCATGCACGCATCCTTCGACCGGAACCCTAAGCACGGGATGACCATGCAGTTCCTCGCAAAACTCATGCGGCTCATCGGAGTCTCCCAGATCCATACCGGTACCGCGATCGGGAAGCTCGTCGGGACAGAGAAGGAGGCGATGGCCCTTGCCGATACTCTGCGGGAGAAGAAGCTCGAAGCTGTCGAGGGCATGACCCTTGCCCAGGATTGGGGAAAGATCAAAACCGCATTTCCCGTTTCATCCGGGGGACTCCACCCCGGTCTCGTCCCGCCGGTCCTTGACATCTATGGCACAGACCTCGTCCTGCTTGTGAGCGGGGGGATCCACGGTCACCCGAAAGGAACCCGGGCCGGGGCAAAGGCGACCGTGCAGGCAATCGAGGCATGGTGCGAAGGCGTTACCCTTGCCGAGAAGGCAAAGAAGGCAAAGGAGCTTGCCGGTGCCCTCGATAAGTGGGGTTCCTATAAGCCGAAGTGAAGCCCGGCCCGGGGGTCCGTATCGTCTAGTACTGACGAAAACTATTTTTTTTTTTATTAAATTTTTGATTCCTGTTTGATTCCCGTTTTGATTCCACCCTGATTACTTCAACTCCCGGGTTCAAGCCTTCCTCCTTTTACCCATGTTACCCCGCGGCCGATGCTCCGAATATAAACCATCCCATGCTGTTGGTTTGTCCGGATGACCATCCGCACCTGAGCCGTCCGGCGCAGGCAGCTATCCGGACGAACACGCCGCCCGGCCCTGCGGTCTGATCGACCCCGTGTGGGAGATGGTCTGTCACAAAACACCCGGTAAATGCGCGAAGAACCGTGCCCGAACGATCACTTACGGATACGGCTGTGATGCGATCGCGAAAGCTACGAATATCTCCGTGCATGATTACCTACAAAGGACACCGGTCGGGCCCCCCGTATTCCCGGGAATACTCTGATGGAACCACCGGTACGGATGAACAACCGGCAGGTCGCCCCCATACTAACTCAAAGACGTGAAGTCCAAGCCCGTTGCGTACCGGAGGGCCGCCCATGTTATCGAGAACCTTCCTGAGGAACTGGGCGGAATCGACGAAAACGGAAAACTCGAAGAGATCCCGGGCGTTGGTACCCATATCTCGGCAAAGATCCACGAGATCCTCAGCACCGGCCGGCTCGCGTACCTTGACCGTCTTATGGCAGAGATCCCGGTGGGGGTCTGGGAGCTCGCAGATCTCGAAGGTATCGGGCCGAAAAAAGCCCTGCTCCTGAGCCGGTAGCTCGGGATCGCCAACCTGGACCAGCTCGAAGAGGCGGCAAGTGCCGGGAAGATCCGGGACCTCCCGGGTTTTGGCGAGAAGAGTGAGCAGAATGTCCCCCTTTCCATCCGGCAGAAAACCCGGGGTTCCCGGTGTTACCTCCTGGGAGACATCCTTCCCGAAGCCGAATCGATCCTCGATCAGCTTGCCGGGCTCCCGGTAACCCGGATGCTCAGCCTCGCAGGATCGATCCGGTGGCGCAGGGAGACGATCGGGGACGTGGACATCCTTGCAACCTCCCCGGAACCGGAGAGGATCATATCGGTCTTCGTCTCGCTGCACGAAGTCGACCGGATCATCGGGCGAGGCCCGACAACGAGCACGGTTATTCTCAAATCCGGGATCCAGGTTGACCTACGGGTGGTAAAAGAGGACGAGTACTTTACTGCGCTGATGCACTTTACCGGGTCCAAGGACCACAACATCGCCCTCCGGCGCCGGGCGCTCGAACGCAACTGGCGCCTCAACGAGTACGAACTTGTGGATCTCGGGACCGGGAAAAAATTTCCGGCCGGGAGCGAGCAGGATCTCTATGCCCGGCTCGGCCTCCCGTACATCGAGCCCGTGCTCCGGGAGAGCACCGGAGAGATCGAGGCGGTAGAGGCGGGCACCCTGCCGGCAATCGTTCCGTACGATGCGATAAAGGGGGATCTCCATATTCACATGAAATGGAGCGACGGGCTGCACACGATCGGGGAGATGGCAGCGGCCGCCCGGTCGTTCGGGTACGAGTACATCGCGGTCTGCGATCATTCGCGGAGCCGGGAGATCCCCCGCGGGATGACCGAAGAGAATGTCCGGGACCAGTGGCGGGAGATCGAGCAGGTGAACCAGGACGGTCCGGGGGTTACGGTGCTTCGCGGGATCGAGTGCGGCATCGATGCAGAGGGGATGCCGGACCTGCCCGACGCGGTGCTGAAGGATTTCGATATCGTTATAGCAAACGTACATTCAGGGCTTGAGATGCCGGAGGAGCAGATGACGAAGCGCGTGATCGCCGCGATGCACAACGAGCATGTGGATATCATCGGTCATCCGACCGGCCGGATCATCCAGCAGCGGGATCCGGCCCGGATCGATCTCGCAGCCGTCTTTCGCGAGGCCGCGGCACTGGGTGTCTGCATGGAGATAAATGCCCTTCCGAGCCGGCTGGATCTCTCCGATACGAACTGCCGGAAGGCAAAAGAGCACGGAGTCCGGTGCGCCATTGGGTCCGATGCCCATTCCCGGGAGAACCTTAAGGCCATGGCGTTCGGTGTTGCGACCGCCCGGCGCGAGTGGCTCGAAGCAAAGGATGTGATCAACACCCTCCCGCTCGCCGAGCTGAGACGGATGCTGGAATCCTGAGAAGAAGTATGGGTAAAATGTCCGGATACAATTCCGGATGGTTTCCACATCTGGTTTTCGCGGGAATGTTTTACCATTTCCTTTTTCCAGGTTTACGGCACTGACATTTCCAGTGACCGGAGAAATAATCCTCAATCCTGATCCCCCAACAAAAACCCGGCCGTTTCCCGGCAGGTAACTCCCTTTCCAAAGGACCGGATACTTCCCCTCCCCCCACAAGAATTATTTTTGACGACCCGAAAATCGGCCTTGTTCACGCCGGATCCTCCTTCCGGAAAAGCCGGCATGCCCCCGGCTTGAAAAGTGAACTGCACCCTCCGCTCAAAAATGAGCCGGCCTCCCCCCCTAAAATAAAGTTTGCCATGGTCCCGGCCGGACCATGAGTAACCGGATCCCGGAAAACAAAAAAAGTTGTCCCGCGCGATACGCACCGCATGGTCCGGGGGAACGCAGAAGGATCCCTGTGACACCAGCCCCGCCGGGAAAGTGTCTTTTGCGCCGGAGTGGTTTTCCGGGCGAAGGATTTCTTCCGCCGGAAAAATTAACCCTGGAAGGAATTAGTCACTGCAATCTGGTTCTTGATCGCAAGTTTCGCCCGGCATTCCCGGATCGCACTGCGGAACTGCTGGTTCAGAATTTTCAATCTCCCGTTCTCTGCCCGGATGGAGATATCGTTCTTTTTTCCGATTATTTCTGACAGGACCGGCCTTTCGGCATTAATCGTCTCCGAGATCATTTTTGCCCGGGCAACATCAATTCCCTTCATTGCGAGATCCGAAAGGGTAAGGTTACAGTTACCGGCACTCCTGTCAAAAATCGTGAGCCGTGCATCTTCGGATTTGAGCCAGTTGCGCGCAGACTTGTTCTCATGCAAAGCTTCGAGTCGTTGCAGCGAATCGTTGATGTAATCTTTCATCGTGCCCGGGTTACCGTCGAGTTGTGCAAGCCGATTTGCCGTCTCATCCGAGAAGCGAACCGAGTTTGCCTGCATGTCCTGCCGGGTAAGGGTAATATCCGCCGAGGTCTGCATCAGCGGGATGGAGGTTACCGCGGTCAGGTAATCCTCCTGGATCCAGATAAGTTCCTCGGTAGCGGAACCCCGGCTGATACAGTCGATGTACCTGATCACCCCGTTCATCCGGGCTTCCTGGGATTCACCCATGACCAGGATATGGGATTTGAGTGCTGAGATGATCTCCGGACTGTCCTCTGCGGGAGTGCTGGTGGAACCGGGTGTATTTCTGTCAGCTGCGACAGCTCCCGCAGGGATCACCAGAATCGATCCAAGGATAACAAATACCAGACTGAGTGCGAAAATTCTTTTCAAAACCAAACCTCCCGTGGCACATGAAGCGATATGCTGGATCGATCACCTGTCATGCCATTACATTGGTACCAATTGTTGAAGATTGTAATATTTATAGTTATCCTTTATGGATTATACATAAATATAATAAATAAAATGATAAAATCCCTTGTTCAGAACGAAAGATCGGGGAAACAATTGTAAAAAGAAGAATTGTTAGAAAGAAGATTACTGGATGAGTTCCTGGAGCGATTCGATCCGCTGGCGCAGGACTTTCTCCTTCTCGGCAAACTCGGTGATATCGGTAAGAATAATGTAAATGCTGACCGTGTTCTCATTGCAGGTCGCGGTCGCCTTTCCGTGAACGAGTCTGCGGGTTCCGTCCTTCCGCTGGATCCAGACCCTGAACTCTGCAGGAATATTTGCATCCGGTTTTATGCCGGAGATAATTTTTTCGATCTCAGCTTGCTCTGTCTCGGGAATCATTGCCGGAAGCTTTTTTGCGGTTTGTCCCTGCTTCCCGTGGAGGTGCGACTCGTAGAGCCCCATCTCCTTGAGTTCCTCGTCCGAATAGCCGGTGATCTCCGAGAGCATCCGGTTCGCAAAGACGATCCGGTCGTTCTCGATAATGAAGATGCCGTCGCGGACATTCTCAGCCATCATCCGGAACCGCTTCCCGCTCTGCGCGAGCTCGGCGTCCCGGGCCTGGATGTCGGTGACATCGGTCATGATAATGAACTCGTAAGGTTTCTTCTCATTGAGGACCGTGCTCCGGATGTAAACGCACCTGCGTTCCCCGTCCTTCCTGATGATCCAGACGAGGACATCTCCTGCCCAGGGGGCTGACGGTTTGGTCTCCACCATCCGCCCCCGGATCGTCTCCCGGTCCTCCGGGGAGATGATGGTTAAGGGATCCATGGCCGACAGCTCTTCCAGGGTATATCCGGTTATCTCTTCGAGCCGCCGGTTTGCGAAAACAACGACATTATTCTCCCGGATGATGAGGCCGTCCCAGATGTTTTCGGCCATCATCCGGAACCGTTCCTCGCTCTCCCGGATCGTCCGTTCGGCAAGCACATGCGCCGTGACATCTTCAAGGATGATGGTGATTCCCTTACTCCCGTCATCGAAGACCGCCGGGATAAGTTTCCGGGTAAATATGCGTTCGCCCCCTTCCTTCAGCCGGAGGGTGACGGGGGTATCGTCGTCCGGTTTCTTCGTGATAGTCTCGAGCAGCTCGTGCACGTCCACGTCCGGGATCTGGATGTGAGCAAGATTTTTTCCCACGGTTTTTTCGCGGGAGAGGTGGAGCAGGGTGAGGAAATTCTCGTTCACATCCACAATCCGCAACTCTTCGTCAACGACCATGATCAGTTCTTTCGAATAGCTGAGCATGGCGGAGAGCGGGATCCTCTGCGAAAGGGTGAAGACTTTTGCCATCCCGATAGCCCGCATATCGACCTGTCCGGTGATGAGCAGGATATCGAGGTAACGACCAACGGTATTTTTGCTCTTGCCAAGTTCCTTTGCGATCTCGGTAACGCTCATCCCCCCGGGATGTTTCCTCAGCGTCTCGTTAATGAGAGCGAGTTCGTTCTGGTAATCCTGCATCATGATACCGACGGGCCGGTCGAACCGGTTGGTACCTTAAGTATGGGGTGACAAATTAATAAGTTTTGTTTATATTTCATATGTATAATTAATAAACAAAACTTTTTAATATAAAAATAAACGATGATCTATTCGTCGTTAAACAAAATGGCACAAAAAGTTGTTACAATGGTGGATGGTTATGTCAATATCATTTCCGGGACGCTGGATAAGACACTCTCAACGCTTCCGGGAATTTTTGGTGCGCTCATCATCTTGATCATCGGGTGGATTCTTGGTCGGCTGCTGGGTAAAGCCGCGAGGATAATCCTGACAAAATTGAGTGAAAATGAACTGATCAGGGATACCGAGATCCGTGGGGCAGTAAAAAAGTCCGGGGTCTCCATCGGGTATCTGGGTGATATTGCGGTCAGGCTGATCGTCTACCTGTCTGCGATCCTAGCCGCTGTGGATGTCCTGGACTTCGACTACCTGAGCCAGATGGTCGCAGGTATTATCGCGTTCATCCCGCACATCTTTGCGTTTGCCATAATCCTTGTTATGGGATTTATCCTGAGCGATTACTTCATTGATTTCCTCAAAAAATACTTCAGCAAATCAAAGGTTGAGTTGATAAGGCCTGTTCTCATGTTCCTCCGGCTCCTGATCTACTTCGTTGTCATTGTCCTCGCCCAGCTGATGCTCGATCTCACGATCATTTACACACTCGTCACGCCGATCGCGATCTTCGTCTGGTACGCCATAAAGTTCCGGGGCGAGGTGATTATCGACCGTATGACCGATCTCACCCGGAAGGATGAATAAACTAAATTTTTTTTCCTTTCAATACTTCGTTCTGAAGGAGTAATCTCTTTTTTTTAAATTTTCCGGATTTCCGGCCGCATCGATCGCTTCTATCAAATATACAAAACCCGGAGTAATGGTGAGTGACTGTCATGACTCTGACTGTTGTTGCAAAAATACAGACAAAGACCGGTTCCGCTGATACCGTTCACGCTGAACTCAGAAAACTTATCGAGCCCACCTGCACAAAAGATGCAGGATGCATCAGCTACGAACTGTACCTGGACAAAAATGATCCCCGGCTTTTCTTCTTTCTCGAGACCTGGGAGAGCGAGGAACTCCTAAACAGGCATCTCAACTCAGGCTATTTCAAAGCCTACGCTAAGGCAATCGATGGATTTGCAGAAAAAAGCGAATTGCATATTCTTACAAAATCCGATTGATCCGCCCTGTTTGTTTCCGGTTTTTTAGCCGGGAAACCATTTCTTTCAGGACATTGCAACTTTACCTGTGAGCCGGGGATCTTATTCCGGCTGTCAAGAGGTAATATTCTGATTCACGGCAGGATCTCCGGGCGGCACCTGAGACGGAACAGGAAAGAACGTGCGCGAACTGAGGCAGGCCTGACGGAAGTCGATCTCTGGTACTCCTGTACTCACTGCAGCTACCGGGATCAGGAATTTCACGCGATCGTCCTTCATGCGGGCGCCCGTTTGTCCGGGACTATATCGACTGGCAGGTACACCCGCGTGATCCTGAACGGACCGGAACCTTCTTTTACGATACGTTCTGGGCCCGGTTCTGGTTCCTCGCGGCGATAATAACCCTCGTTGTTCCGCTCATTCTCGGACTGGTCTTCGGTGCCAGCATCGTGATGCACCTGCCATTCTGATCTCTTACTGTTTTTGGAATTCCGGGCTCATCATCCGGGTTGCCTCATAATCTCTGCAATTTTCAACAGGGTTCGCATGAACAATTCCCCGATGGACATTCGCATCCATGACAGCACTGCAGAAATGTTGCGAAAAATGAGGACTGGTTTGTACCCGTTTTCCGTCTGGTTGTCCGGAGAGATACCGGGATTTTTCCTGCCTCGCAACTCCCGGCAGTACGCCTGTCCCGGCTCAGGTCATGTTATCGTTTGCTAGACAATGGTATATCCGGCCCGGGTCAGGATCTCACTCACCCACCGTTCCCATTCAGTCTCGTCAGCGATCGAAAGTTTTGCGATCTCGTCGTTCCAGAGTTTGCGGAGCCGGTCATCGGGTGTGAAAAAAACCCGGGAACCATCATGCACCCTGCCGATCCTTTTTCCCGTGCTATCGAGAACAAGGATCCGGAAACACGCGTACTGCCGGCAGAGTTCCGGACGGGAACTGTGTACCGTGCAGATAACAACTCCCGGCGATTTTTCCCGGAGGAACGGGCAGGCAAGCTGCCGGCTGTTCACGGTATCCTGAGCGAGAAAGAGATCTTTTTTGTCCGGATCGATGGTCACTTGCCGTTCTTCACACGTAGGCACATAGCGTATCCGGAATACAAGTGGCTCCTTTGTTTCCACGATCTCAATGATCTCGCCCATCGTGCTGCAGCACCCGCCGCACTGCCGGCAGATAAATGTCATGATCTTTACTATCCCGGTTGCAAATACCGGTCGATAAACCTGATGCTTTTCCGTAAAACCTGATAATCTGCGAATAATTACCCGGAATTTTTCCCGGCCATCGCGCAAGCGATCCAAAAGCCATATGGTTCAAAAAAATATATTCAGGTTCATGGCGGTCCCCATAACCCTCCCGAACCCGGAGCTGACTGCAGCCGGGCGTGCGTACCGGGAGCAGCTTGTCCGGGAGGGCGGATCGATTGTGGTGAAGAAGACCAAAGCCGGTACTCTCTGCCGGAGGTTCCGGCCCTGGCTTGCCGGTCTGTCTCCTAAGGCGCGGGGGCGGGTTGCCGACCTCATCTTCTCGGCATTTACCAGCTGCCGGTCCCTGAAAGAGACCGCAAAGGATCTCAAAACGATCCGGGGTGGATGTGAAGGCACGGCGTACCGGATCGCCCGGAGGGAGATCCGGAGGCTTCAGCACGAGCGGGATTTCCTGCAATTCCGGGAGCGGGGGATACGACAGGGTATATGGCGTATTGATCTCGAAGAGGGCGTACACACCGGCCGGAGCGGGAAGCTCTTCGCTATCGATGATCCGATCTGGACCGAGCTGGATCTCGAAGGCTGCATCTGCTGGTGTGAGCCGGTAGTTACGGACCTATGAGATGGTCCGTGAAGATGATCGTACTAACTGCCGGGAAGGTGCCCCCGAACTTGTACCAAAACGTACCTTTTCCGGGTCTCCAGCGTAATGGCAGAACCATACTACATCGTACGGGAAGCAGGAAGCTAGAGTACCGTGTAGTTCCGGTAATCCATCTGCTTCCGGATCTTCTCCCGCACCTCCGCCCCTGCGATCTTCTCGCAGATGAAGAGGCCCATATCGATCGCTGCGGTGACGCCCCCGGCAGTGATGCTATTCCCGTCTTCGACAACCCGGTCGGTGGAGACTTCGCGGGCGAAATGGTTTAGGACCGGCAAAAGGTCCGGATGGGTCGTTGCCCGCTTGTCGCGGAGCATGCCCGCCGCCCCGGCAAGCAGCGCTCCCCCGCACACCGCTGCGGTGATCGCGGAACCGAATCTCCCCGCCATCCAGCCCAGAATTCCCGGTCACGTATCAGCTCCTTCACGCCGTCTCCCCCGGGGATGACAATGTAATCATATGCCCGGAGATCGGGACTCCCCCGGTCAGGGATGATCCGGACTCTTTCGAACGAGCGCACGGTCTCCGTCCGGGCGCAGACATCGTACGCGAGATCCGGCACGAACCCCATGGTCTTCAGCTGGGTGACCGGGTCGTATGCCCCGGCAAAATCGAGCGTAGTAACCCCGTCATAGACGATACAAGCGATTTTCATGCACAGCCTCTCTCCATTCTCGTGAATCGGCTCCCTTCTGTTTCGGTTCCTTTTCCATTCCTGTCCTTCCGGTATTTGCTCCGGGATTTTATGTACCTGCGCTGCACCGGGGCCGGGGGAAACCGGCAAAACCATTAAACCCTTTTTCCACCTTGTATGATATATAGCAATGCCGGCGTACTACAATCCCGTCGAGACGATGGATCGCGACAGCCTCGACACCCTGATCGATGAACGGGTACGGTATACCGTCCGGTACGCAAACGAGTACTCGCCCTTCTACCGGCACTGGTTCCGGGAGAACGGGATCAACCCGGACGAGATCCGGCTGCACGAGGATCTGCTGAACCTCCCGGTGATCACGGGAAAGACCATCCGGGAGCACCAGCCGCCGGTCACGCAGGATTTCCGGTTCCTCTCTACGGACTGGGCGAGTGTCTTCACCATCCAGGAGACGAGCGGAACGAGCGGCACCCCGAAGAGTTTCTTCCTCACCTGGGACGACTGGAAGCGGTATGCGGAGAAGTACGCACGGAGTTTTGTCTCGCAGGGTTTCGGGGCTGAGGACCGGGTCGTTGTCTGCGCCTCGTACGGGATGAACGTGGGGGCTAACACCATGACCCTTGCCGCGCAGCGGCTCAACATGACCATCATCCCGTTTGGGAAATGTGATTTTGCTCCCCGGGTCATCACCGGCTACCGGCCCACAGCGATCGTGGGCAGCGTCTTCAAGCTTATCCGGCTCGCACGCCGGCTTAGAAGCGAGGGAATCGACCCGAAGGAGACTTCGCTTGCCCGGCTCGTGGCGGGCGGGGAGAGTTTTGCCGATGAGTCGCGGGCGTACCTTGCGGAGATGTGGGACTGCCCGGTGTACAACACGTACGGGAGCACGGAAGGGACGATGTGCGGGGAGTGCACGGCGCTTGCCGGGCTCCATGTGCCGGAGGATCTCGTCCACCTCGACATCTACGACCCGCAGATGCGGGAGTTCGTGTCCGATGGAAGGACCGGTCTGGCGGTCCTGACCACGCTCCTGCCGGAGGGGTCGAAGGCGGGGATGCTCCTCCTGAATTACGATACCGAGGATACGACATCGGTCATCTCGCGGTCCCGGTGTGCATGCGGCCGGATCCATATGCGGATCGCAAACCCGCAGCGCGAGGCCGAGATGGTCCGGCTCTTTGGCACCACGGTGAACCGGGTGGATATCGAAGCCGGTGTCTTCCAGCCGGAGAACATGGTGTACCTCAACGGGGAGTACGAGGCTTTCGTGTATGATGGCGAATCCGGGAGCGTGGTGATCCGGGTCTCGATGGAGTGCATGGACCCGGACACGGCGGACAAGCGTCTTATCGAAGACCGTTTTACGGAGAGGTTCCTGCAGAACAACAAAGCGCTTGCAGGGTATATTGTCGACCGGGAGGTGGTGACTCTCTTCAATTTTGTAAAGCCCGGCGAGCTCGAACTCCACCGGATCAAGGGCCGGGCAAAGAGGCTGGTGGATCGGCGGGCGGGGTAACCTGCCTGTGTCCGTGCCTCCCCCGGATCGTTGTAATGGTTAATAAAAGCGAGAGGGCGGAATCCGGCGGACCGTTCCCTGCCCGGTGCAAGAAAACCAGGGAGCGAGAAACCGTCGTTTCTTTTGTTTGGTTATTCCCCGATGAGCCGGTCTGCGGCTGTGACAGCTTCCCCCGCGTCCCGGGCGAACGCGTCGGCACCGACCCGCTGCCAGAGATCCGGCACGATCTCGAATGTGTACCCGCCGACAATGATCTTTGCCTTCTTTGTCACCGGATCCGCCTTGAGGGACCGGATGATATAACGGACGAGGGGAATATCGTCGGCATGGTCGAGGAGATTGCGACCACGTCCGCGTTCCGGTCCCGGGCCGCCTGGATCAGGCTCTGTGCGGGGGTGTTCGCCCCGATGTAGTCAGTATTCCAGCCATCGATCTCGAAGAAATCGGTGACCATCCGTATCCCCACTTCGTGCCGTTCGCTCTCGACACATGCGGCAACGACCGTCTTTTCTCCCTGCCGGGTTTTATCGGGCGGGACGATCCGGTCGTGAAGGTACGAGACGAAGAGCTGGACCGAGGCGGTCACGAAGTGCTCTTCAGCCACGGAGATCTTCCGCAGCTGCCAGAGCCTGCCGGTCTCGCGCAGCACGGGCCGGAAGACCCCCAGGTAGATCTCCTTGACCGGTATGCCGGATTCGAGTGCGCCGGAGGCGATAATGTTCCGGGCTTTCTCGCGATCCGGGACGAGCAGGGCATCGAGAAAAGATTGTGCGGTGGCCAAGAGGGGATTATCCGGGGATAAAAATGACGGGACGAGGGCAGGATCACTTTCCAGATCGAGCATGCTCTCCCGATGGCAAGTTCCCGGGGCAGTCCCTCTTTAATCACCTCGTCAAGTGCAGCAAGGGTGGTTTTCAGATAATTCCCGGGAAGTTTCTGTTCCGCAAAGAAAACCCGGGCCCAGTGGGTATAGTCCGTAAAGATCGCCGCACTTTCGAGAGCAAGGGCTTCCTGGAGGTAGCGGATCCGGGTCCGGCAATCCTCAATGATCAGGGCTTTCCGGGCGGGGCTGAAATTTTGCCGCGCTGCCTTCTGTCCGGCTGCATACCGGTCGAACGCCCGGCCCGCGAGCTGTTTCCGGTCAAGACTTACCGGGTGGTACATGGGTGGTTCGGCGAGATCCATAGGTCTGTTGTCCCCTCTTTCCTAGTGAGAGAATCCCGCTTAAACCAATATTAGCTTTCCTGCGATCGTTTTACCGGACAGGATCCCTGTGGTGCCGGCAGCCCCGGTAAAATCAGGTACCGCCATCCCTTCATCCCTCCGGGTTATCTTAAATGCAGATCAGCGCCAAAAATGGAAGACTACAATCCCTGTTGGTTTGCGAGCTTCAATGAAGACGATCTGTTCATTCTGCGAAACCGTCATCAATCCCGGAAAATCCCCGCACGATCCCGTCAGCCATGGGGTCTGTGACAGCTTTTACCGCAGGATCCGGAGGGAATTCGGATTCGATCTCCGGAAATTCCTCGATACGCTCGATGCACCGGTCTTTCTGGTCGACAAGAATGCGATCATGGTTGAGGCAAACATGAAGGTGATCACCCTCACCGGGAAACCGCTCCGTGAGATAAACGGGCAGCTCTGTGGAAAAGTCCTCGAATGCCTCAATGCCGAGCTGAAGGAGGGCTGCGGGACGACCCCTGACTGCACCATCAGATCGTCGGTGAAGGAGACGTGGACAACCGGTCGCCCGATCGAGAACCGGATCGCAGTCCTCAGGAAAACCATCCGCAATCTCCCGGTCGAGCAGAAGTTCTCCATATCAACCTGCAAGGATGGCGAGGTTGTCCTCCTCCGGCTGGAGCCGGTCCGGAACTGATCCCGGGAACCCGGCGATCCTTCCGGCAGTCCTGCAGGTGTCGGGGTTCTGCCCGGGTCAGGTTCCGGTTGATACGGGAGACGTCTCTCTCCTTCTCAAAAACAAATCAAAATCCAAATAAAAATTATTTGTTGATGTGCACGACTTTTGCCGGCGGGAAACCGTTGAAGTACGTGGACGATGCGTGGGAATATGCGCCGATATTCTCCGAGTACACGAGATCGTTGATATCGAGTTCGGGGAGTTCTGCCGAGAGGGTGATGGTGTCGAAGGCATCGCAGGTGGGCCCGAAGACCGCCGAGATCTGCTTCTTGCCCTCCATGAATGCGAGAACCGGGTAGATGACGTGGTCGAAGACCTGCCCGGAGTACGTGTGGTAGACCCCGTCGTTGATGTAATACGAGGGCTTGCCATCGCGGAAAGCCTTGCCAACGACTTTTGCCACGACCGTGCACGCGTTTGCAACGAGGAACCGGCCCGGTTCCGCAAGGATCTGCATGTCGTCCGGGAAGAGCCGGGCGATCTCGGTCTTGAGCTGCTTTGCAAGGACCTCGAAGGACTTGACGTCCGGGTGGTACTTGACCGGGAAACCGCCGCCGATGTCGAGGATCCGGATCTTTTTGCCGGTCCGGGTCTCGGTCTCCTTTATGATGTTTGCCGAGATGTCGAGGGCTTCGACATAGTTGGCGAAGTTGGTACACTGGCTCCCTACGTGGAAACTCAGTCCCTCGACCACGAGACCCAGTGCGAATGCCTCTGCGATAAGGTCAACCGCCTGACCTGGGTCGGCGCCGAACTTGGACGAGAGCTCGACCATGGATCCGGTGTTCGGGACACGGATCCGGAGCACGAGGCCGGCATGGGGTGCGTGTTTTTTGATCTTTTTGAGTTCTTCGCTGTTGTCAAAGGTGACGAGCGGCTTGTACTGGTCCAGCGTCTCTAAGGTCTCGATCGGTTTGATCGTGTTGGCGTAGATGATCTTGTCCCAGTTCCAGGCCTGGCGCTCCTTGGCCGGCATGTTCTTTATATTCTCGTACACGATCATGAACTCGGGCATGGATGCGACATCGAAGCTTGCCCCGGCCTTGAACAGGGTCTTCACAATCTCCGGGTTCGAGTTCGCCTTGACCGCAAAGTATGCCTGCACCCGGGGCAGGTGTTTCTTGAACTCCGTATAATTCTCCCGGAGCTTCGCGTGGTCGATCACAAAGACGGGTGTCCCCACTTCGCGCGCCAGTTTCTTCAGCAGCTGCTTCCTCTCTTCACTTATATGCGGGATATCGTCACACGCGTCCGCCTTGGCCTTCTCCTTCTTCTTCATGATCGCTCCCACCTTTTTTGTACAATGTTTTGTCTCACAGATAAGAAGTTTTTCACTTGGCAAACGATTTTTGACATGGCGTTTTGAGAGATCTCTACGCAAAATCGTTTCCTTCCGTGCTTCTTTGCCGTTCCGAAGCCCGGTTTGGGCGTAATGCTGGTACCGGGCACCCAAAGCCCGGAGGAAGGATCGCGCCCTCACCTTCGTGCCACATTCCTATCCATTATTATATCCCGGTCCGAATTCCTTAGCAACGTGTTTTCGTTCAAACTCGTATCCCCGTTCAGACCAACTGGCTCGCAGCCGGAGGCGATCAAAAAATTAAACGACGGCCTTGCAGCAGGCGATCAGTGCCAGACCCTCCTCGGTGTCACCGGCTCCGGCAAGACCTTCACCATGGCAAACGTGATCGTGGCAGCCGACCGGCCCACGCTCGTGCTCGCGCACAACAAGACCCTCGCCGCCCAGCTGTACCAGGAGTTCTGCGACTTCTTCCCGCACAACCGGGTGGAGTACTTCGTCTCCTACTACGATTATTACCAGCCGGAGTCCTACCTCCCCGCAAAGGACCAGTACATCGAGAAGGACTCGGCCATCAACCCGAAGATCGAGATGCTGCGCCTCTCGGCCACCGCGTCGCTCTCGTACCGGCGCGATGTTATCGTTGTCGCCTCGGTCTCCTGCATCTATGGTCTCGGCAACCCGGAGAACTTCCGGAGCCTGGGGTTCGAGCTCGCGGCCGGCCAGAAGATCGGCCGCAACGATATCATGGGGAAACTCCTTGACATCCAGTTCGAGCGGAACGATATCGAGCTGATGCCCGGGAGGTTCCGGGTCAAGGGCGACACGATCGACATCGTGCCCGGGTACTTCAACGACATCATCCGGATCGAGATGTTCGGGAACGAGATCGAGCGGATCCTAGAAGTGGACAAGAATACGGGCGAGAAGAAAGAGGAGATGAAGTATTTCTACGTCTACCCCGCCCGGCACTTCGTCACGCCCGAGAGCGCACAGATCCGGGCCATGCAGTCGATCCGTGCGGAGCTCGACGAGGTCCTCCCGACTCTCGGGCCCATCGAGAGGTTCCGGCTCGAACAGCGGACCAACTACGATCTCGAGATGATCCAGGAGACCGGCTCCTGCAAGGGGATCGAGAACTACTCCCGGCATTTCGACGGCCGGAGCGCTGGCGAGAAACCCTACTGTCTCCTCGACTACTTCCCGGACGACTTCCTGATGATCATCGATGAGAGCCACCAGATGATCCCGCAGCTCCACGGGATGTACAACGGCGATCGTTCGCGCAAGAAGGCGCTGATCGATTACGGGTTCCGGCTCCCGAGCGCGTACGACAACCGGCCCCTCCGGTTCCACGAGTTCGAGCAGTACATGGCAAACGTGATCTTCGTCTCGGCGACCCCGGGCGAGTACGAGCTCAAGAAGAGCGACCAGCTCGTGGAGCAGATCATCCGCCCGACCGGCCTTGTCGATCCGGTGGTTGAGGTCCGGCCCATCGATGGCCAGACCGGGGACGTCATCCGCGAGGTCACCGCTGCCGTGGCCCGGGGCGACCGGGCCCTCATCACCACGCTCACGAAGAAACTGGCCGAGGAGCTCTCCGAGTTCCTCGCGGACCAGGGAGTAAAAACCCGGTACCTCCACTCCGAGATCCAGACGCTGGAACGGACCGAGATCATCCGGGAGCTCCGGCTCGGCAAGTTCGATGTCCTTGTCGGTATCAACCTCCTGCGGGAAGGCCTCGACATCCCTGAGGTCGGGTACATCGGGATCCTGGACGCGGACAAGGAGGGCTTCCTCCGGGATTCCCGGAGCCTCATCCAGATCATCGGCCGGGCAGCACGGAACGTGAACTCGAAGGTCATCCTGTACGCCGACCGGATGACTGACTCGATGAAAAACGCTATCGCAGAGACAAAACGCCGCCGCAACCTCCAGCTCGTGTTCAACACCGAGCACCATATCGTGCCAAAGACGATCATCAAGCCGGTAAAGGAGAAGGAAACGGATATCCGGGATGTCATACACGTCCCGAAGTCAGAGATCCCGAACGTGGTGATCGAGCTCGAGGCGCAGATGAACGTGGCGGCCGAGAGCCTCGACTTCGAGCGGGCGATCGCGCTCAGGGACCAGATAAAAAAACTGAACGACCGAATGAAAGAGGTCTGGAAGGCGGGGGCAGAGAAGCCGGCGGAAAAACCGGGGAAAGGACCGGTAAAACCAAAACCCGGGGGCTCGAAACCTGCACGGGAGAGACCGGTACAGGAAAAACCGGAAGAAGCCGGTGGGGGGCCCGGTGTCTCCGCAAAGACGGTGAAACATGCGAAGAGAAAAGACTCTGTCTGAGATGGTAGGAGCCGGGACCGGGAGGCAGGGAAATGGATAAAAAATTCGACGAGATCGCTAGTTTTGCGGAGCGCTCCGGTGCGGAGCCCGGTTCGCATGGTTTTGATCACACGCTGCGGGTCACCCGGCTCTGCGAATTCATCGGGAGAAGAGAAGGTGCAGATCCCGGCATCCTGATCCCCGCAGCCCTCTTGCATGACATCGCGCGGCCTGCTGAGAAGGCACAGGGAGTCCCGCATGAGATTGAAGGGGCCCGGATGGCAGGAGAGTTTCTCCGGTCAACCGGGTACGATCCAGTTCTCATCCCGGCGATCGCAGATGCGATCCGGACCCACCGGTTCCGGTCGGATGAGAAGCCGGCCACGCTGGAAGCAAAGATCCTCTCGGACGCGGACAAACTGGATGCCATGGGTGCGGTGGGGATCGCACGGACGTTCATGCGGGCCGGGGAACACGGTGGGGAGATGCAGAATGCCATCGACCATTTTCATGAAAAACTTCTCCGGTTGCACGATCACCTTTACACGGAGACTGCCCTGCAGATCGCAGCGGACCGGCACACCTTTCTTACGATGTTCCTCCGGGAACTCGAAAAGGGGACTTTAATTTCAGTAATAAACTGATCCGTTGCTTCCCAGTCTTCCAAGACAGTGCTTTTGAGGAAAACCAAGTGTTTTCCGTGAGTGAACCCCTTAACCCATGCCCTTGACCGGAAAAGGAATTCCTATTTTGGGATCCGGACACCGATCAGGTAGGATTTGAGGTGCCGGGCGGTGATATCTAAAACGAGGATTTTGTCCCCCTCGAAGAATTTTTTCGACCACGGCCAGGGATCGCCAATTCGCTGCCAGAGGCTGATATCCAGGCTCCCCGGGGGTCCGACCGTTGCTATCTCCCTGCCGGTCGCGGGATCGGACACGACGATAGCGAGGGACGGGAAGACCGCGGACTGGGAACCGGTACCAGCGTGTGAGTCCTGTCCGCCACAGACAAGTGGATCCGCCGTGTACCACATCTCCCAGTACCCGTACGGAACCGAGACGTTTACGGTCTGCCGGCCGGAGACCCCGGTGACCACGGCTGCGGTCATCAGTGTCGGGCTCTCCCCTAAGGGATCGGGAACCGGGATCGTCGGGCCGCCCGCAGTCACGGTAATTGTTGGAGTAACAGTCTGCGGCTCGGTGTTCGTGGGCACCGGAGTCGTGGCTGCTGGCGGTACCGTGGCGGCCGTACCTTCGTGGCCCTGACCCGGCGCGGTCGTGCAACCCGCAACGAGCAGAAACAGGATGAGCGTGATTCCCGGAATGAGGATGAAGGCTCGCATAGTCATCTCTTTTTGCATTCTCCCGTGATAACAATTCGTCTCTATCAAGATCGGCATTTTCCTGTCATCTGTCTTCCGGTCAGCGGAGATTAGAATCCGCGGTTTTATTGCCTCCGGGCCGGAAGGTTACGTATGGAAGTGATCCTGAAAGTTGTGGGAAGCATCGTCGGTATCTTTGTCATCCTGAACGGCCTCTGGTCATCACGATGCCCCCGTTTGGTGACGAATCCCAGGGGTACGCCATCGTTGCGATCGGTTTCTTCATGCTGCTCCTGATCTTCTACCTCTCGCGGATCGAAGCGGGACGGTATTCGTAACAAAAGAGATCGTTCAATCGCCGGCTTTGCACGGGGGGGCGGCCGGGTATTTTTACCCGAGTCCCCACTGCGAGAGCGTTGTCCGGGACGGGTCGATGTCGTCCCACTGCCAGCCGAGGGCTTCGATGATCCGGGAGATCGGCATCTTGATCGTCTTGTCGAGCATCGTCTCCCAGTCGACCACGAACTCCGGGGGTACCTGGTCCCCGTACTCAAACGCGATCACATCAGTCTTCGGGTACTTCGCGGTCACACACTTGATGCAGATCCGCTTTGGCTTGCTCCCCTTCCCGAAGTCGGTCTTCAGGTGAATGTTCGAGTACTTGGCGGCACGAACCTGGGCATCGTCCGTCTCGTACTCGTGAAGCCCTTTTCCGATCCCGCCGGGGATCCCGACCTGGTCGAGGGAGTACTTCCCGGTCCGGTACTTCTTGATAACATCCGCGAGGTACGCCTTGATCCCGTCATAGCCCGAACCTTCGAGGATCATCTCCATCACGTGCTGCTGCACCTCCTTGGTTATCTGGGGCGTGTCGCTCCGCCGGATCTCGAAGCCCACGATATCGGTCTCGCGGACGTCCTTCCCCTCCTTCCAGACGAGCGAGCCTGCGTACCGCTTCTTCTTCCCGGCCTGGAAGAACCGGGCATAGATCTTCTCGAACTTGATCGAGAAGAAGTGCATGTCGGCGTTGAGCTCCCGCTGTGCAAACTCCTGGTAACTCGCGTTGAGCGTCTTCTCGATCGCCCGGGCGGCAGCGATCGTCTGCTCCCGGTCGCAGTCCTTCGAGAGCTGGACCATGCAGGAGTCGGTGTCCCCGTAGATCACCGTGTACCCCTGCTGCTCGATGACGCGCCGGGTGTGCTCGATGATCGCCCGGCCGACCGAGGTGACCGCGGAGCCGATTTCCCGGTCGAAGAGCCGGAACCGGGTGTAGCCCGAGACCCCGTAGTAGGTGTTCATGATCACCTTCAGCACGTTCTGCTGCATGTCGTACAGGACATACTCGGGCGAGCCGAACGGGAAGGTATTGCGAAGCGCCTTCTTCTCGTCCCGCTCTTTTAAGAGGTCCGCGATGATACTTCGGGTCAGCCCGTCCGGCTGCTTCCGGAACCGGATCCCGTTCGGGGCCCGGAGCTCGCCGTTCGGATCCTTTGTCTCGGGCGAGGCGTTGATGGTCATCATCGCCATCGGGTACAGGGATTTTAAGTCGAGCACGACCACGTTCTCGCGCACGCCCCTGCTCGGCTCGAAGACCGTCGCGCCCTCGAACTCCTCCGCGTTTGCAAACCCTTTCGAGGGGAGGACGTACTTCCCGAACGCTTTCCGGAGCACGTACACATCGATCACGTTCGACGAGTTGAGCGTCTTATCGAGCGGGCAGCCGACGTACCGGGCGATTTCCCGGTAGAAATCGACGATGTTGTCCTTCTTGTTGATCGCAACGCAGAGCTCGACATCCTTAAAGTTGTACTCGACAAGGAGGGCAGGCGCCGTCTTCCAGAGCCCGGAGATCGTCCCGGTGTACCGGACCTTCTGCTCGCCCACCTCTTCGAGCGCGACCGCGTCGAGCCGGTACGACTCCTTCTGGGAGAGGTGCATCTTCTTGTAGCCGGTGAGGAGATCGAAGAGGGCCCGGCCCCGCAGCGCGCTGCGCTCGGATTGGCCGGGGAGGCGTGCGAGCTGCGTGGATGGGAGCCCGAGTTTCTCCATCCGCCCGGTGATATACGGCATGTCGAAGTCGATAAAGTTCCAGCCGGAGAGGACGTCCGGGTCCCGGGTGGCGATGTACTTCGCAAACTCTTTGAGCATCTCCTGCTCGGTCGTGTACGTGCAGACCGTGTGCATCCCTTTCCGGAAACAGCCGTTGACGAGCCCGCCCGACTCTATCTTTTCATCGATCTCCTGCGGAGCCCCGTCGCTTTTGAAGAGAAAGGTCGTGTAGTCGGTATCGAACGAGTCGTAGCAGGTGATGCAGATGATCGCGTCCCGCTGCGTGTCGGGGAATCCCCGCTCGTCCTCGCACTCAATATCGATCATGCAGGTCCGGGCCGGGGCATCGACCTCCGCGGGCCGGAGCTCCCGGTAGTCGACAGTCTCCGAAGGGGCACAGACACCCCCGGTCAGCCCGGTGTCGATCATGAATCGGGTGGCAAACGGGATGTCGGCCTCGAAATGCCGGTACCGTTCCCTCACGTCACGGACATCGGTCGGCTGCCGGGTGTAGATCCGGGAGAGCTGCTCGCCCCGGATCGAGCGGTATGTCGCCCCGGCCTGGACTGTTGCCTGCGGGGGCGGGGTCTTATTCCGTGCCTCGTCCGCAGGCGCGTAAAAGTACGGCTGGAACCCGTTGACATCGATCTGGATCGCGTTGCCCTGCACGTCCCGGCCGAAGATATGGATGACCGGGCCGTTTGTCTCCTTGCTGTACTCGACCTGGTTGATCGCGATCTTTACGCCCGGGACCTGTTCGGGCGGAGCCGGGCTTGTCGAGCAGATGTCTGCGAAGGTCGACTGCGAAGTCATCGGGAGCCCACCGCTTCCCGGCAGAGACCGCCCGCGAATTTCCCGGCCTCATCCATCTTCGCCTGCTCCCATGCGTCGAGCTTCCACTCTTCGATCTTCCGGATCCCGTTCCTGTCGATCTGTACCGGCACGCCAAGTGAGCATCCCGACAAGCCGTACTCCCCTTCAAGCACCGAGGAACAGATCGTGCTCGTCCGGGAATTCCCGAGCACCATCCGGACGAGTTCGGCGAGATGGTGTGCGGGCCCGAAGACCGTCCCGCCCTTCCCCTTGATCACTTCCATGCTCGAACCGCGGAGGTGGAGGAGGATCTCATCCCGCTCGTGTTCCGGAATATTTTTCGCAAGCATTGTTTTCGCGAACGTTGAGAAGACCGGTACCTGGTGCTCGCCGTGCTCACCCAGTACGGCTGCGTGAGGTGCGATATCCGCGTGTCCCCGGTCACTGAGAGCAATTCCGAACCGGGCGCTGTCGAGCTGGCCGCCGAAACCGATGCACCGGTCCCGGCCGATCCCCATCCGGTCGCAGAGGTAAACATTCACCGCGTCCATCGGGTTTGTTATCGTGATGAGGATCCCGGAGAACCCTTTCATGATCTCCACGAACTCCCGGGCCGGCCCGAGGTTTGCGTGGAGGAGATCGGCCCGGGTTTTCACCGAAGGATTCCGCGGGAGGCCGGCCGAGAAGATACAGGCATCTGCCTCCTTCATCTCCTCCTTCCGGGTGCTGATCGCGAGATCGAGCCCCGTGTGGCTGAGGTCGAGCACCTGCGCCCTTAAGAGATCTGCTGCGCTGTCGCAGAGGACAAGTTCACGGGCAAGCCCCCGGGTCGCTGCGAGATAAGCGACTTCCCCGCCGATCCTCCCGACCCCCATCACTGCAAGACGCGCCATCCGGTTACAATATGCGTATGCTAATAATAAATAACGACCATTTTCTGATGGAATGGTTTTACTAAAGCCGGGCCCGGTCTCGGTCGGCGGAATTGCGCTCGCCAATCACCTGGTCCTTGCCGCCGGTGTGCTCGGGACAACCGGTTCTTCGCTCGCACGGATGCTCTCGCTCGGGGCCGGTGGAGTGGTAACCAAGTCGATCGGCCCGGTACCAAAAGACGGCCATGCCGGTCCCTGCCTCGCGGTGCTGGACAACGGGCTCCTGAACGCTATGGGGCTCCCGAATCCCTCGCAGGATTTTGTTGCCGAGCTTGCACCGCTTGCAAAGAAGCCGGTGTTTGTCAGCATCTTCGGCGGGAACCCGGAGGAGTTCGCGACCGTGGCCGGCTGGTTTGCCGGGACCGCTGCGGGCTTCGAGCTGAACCTCTCGTGTCCTCATGCCGAAGGGTACGGGGCGGCGATCGGGAGCGACCCGGCGCTTGTGGAGGCTTGCACCCGTGCGGTCGCAAAGACCGGTCTCCCGGTCTGGGTGAAGCTGACACCGAACGTAACCGACATCACCGGTATCGGGAAAGCCGCAGAAAATGGAGGGGCAAGCGCGATTGTCGCGATCAATACCGTGAAAGCCATGCGGATCTCCACCGAACTCCGGCGCCCGGTGCTCGGGCACGGCTTCGGTGGATTATCCGGGCCGGCGGTCTTCCCGGTCGCGGTCCGGTGCGTGTACGAGCTGTACGAGGCCTGCAAAATCCCGATCATCGGGTGCGGCGGCGTCTCCACCGCGGACAACGTGATCGAGATGATGATGGCCGGTGCAAGCGCGGTTGAGATCGGCAGCGCGGTATACGGGGATGTGAAAATATTTGAGACGATCAAAGCCTCACTGTACGCAAAGGACGGGATCGATGCAGGCGGGATCGTGGGGTGCGCCCATGGATGAGATGCTCTCCGTTCCGGTAACGATCGTCCGGATCCGGCGGGAGACGCCCACCATCCGGACCTTTGTCTTCGATCGCCCCCTCCCCTTCTCCCCGGGCCAGTTTGTCATGGTCTGGGTGCCGGGCGTGGACGAGATCCCGATGGCTCTCTCATCAGAGAACAGCATCACGGTCCAGAACGCGGGCGATGCAACCGCGGCTCTCTTCGCGCTCGAAGCCGGTGCGAAGATCGGGATCCGCGGACCCCTGGGCAACGGCTTCTCCAAAGGCGAGAAGGTGCTCGCGATCGCGGGAGGGGTCGGGGCAGCCCCGCTCCTGCCGCTCGCAAAGTCCGACTGCGTCATGACCATGCTCCTTGGCGCCCGGACAGAAGCAGAGCTCCTCTTTGTCGATCAGCTCGACGAATGCACGGATGTCCTCATCGCGACCGATGACGGGTCGCTTGGGACGAAGGGTTTTGTTATCGCGCTCATGGAGGATCTCAACCTCGGGGCGTACGACCGGATCGCGGTCTGCGGGCCGGAGGTCATGATGCGTGCGGTGCTCGCGAAGGTGGACGAGAAAGGGATCGCACACCGGAGCGAATTCTCTCTCCACCGGTACATGAAATGCGGTGTCGGGGTCTGCGGCTCGTGCTGCATCGACCCCTCCGGTCTCCGGTGCTGCAAGGACGGCCCGGTCTTTGCCGGGGACATTCTCCTGAAAAGCGAGTTCGGCCAGTACACCCGGACTGCAAGCGGCCGGAAGAAGAATCTGTAAAATCCGCCAGCATTTTCTTTTTTTCACGGCCGGGATACCGACCCTGTCGTCCTCGCAGATAAGATCCAGTCCGTTTGGCGACTGCTCGTAAGAAAAGCGGATCACCGTTGCCTTCTCCCCGTGGCGGATCGCGTTCTCGACAAGGTTGTAGAACACTTTACCAAGGAGGAGGTCTGCGTAAATCTCCAGCTCGCCGGTATCGCATTCCACCCGGAGACCGGAGAGATCTACTTCGGCAATTGCCTAGGAGACAACGGCCGTAACATTCTGCCACTGCGGTGAACTTGCACCGATATTCTGGTAATCCCGGGTGAACTGGATCTGTTTCTGGATAAGCTGGGTGATCTTCCCGATTTTTTTGAGATTTGCAACAAGGGCCGAATTGTCCGACAACTCCTCGGTGAGCGAGAGGTACATGACACTAGCCGTGATCTGGTTGAGATTGTCATGACGGGTGATGTTTGAAAGGGTATTGAGCTTCCGGTTTGCGAGCTGGATCGCGTCATCGAATTTTTTCCGTTCGAGAATCTCCGTCCGGAGTTCCTCGTTGGACTGGCGCAGGTCTTCCGTCCGTTCTCTTACCCTGATCTCCAGGTCTTCTCGTGCCTTCTGGATTACCTGCTCGGCAAGTTTCTGGTCGGTGATATCGATGGCAGAACAGATCACCATATTTGTCGGTGTGAGGGATACGGAGATGAGGAACTGCCTTACGCTGCCGTCGCGGGTATAGAGGTGTATCTCTGAATCCCCGGACCGGCCGGTTTCTGCTGATTCGAGCAGGATCCGGGTGAGATCTTTTCCGATAAGATCGTCAACTTCGTACCTGAGCATGTGGGCGTACCGTGCATTGGTGTCCGTGACCCGGACCGTAGCGAGATCAAAGATAAAAATTCCCGCCTGGGAGTTTTCAAAAAGTCCCCGGTACTTCCGTTCTTCGGTCCTGAGCCCTCCGGCAAGCGATGAGGTGACGACCCCGATCGTGACAAAAATCACGAACCATGCGGTCGAGACCGCAACAAGAACGCTGTTCAGGTTGGAGAGGGTGCAGATGAGCACAAGATAGACACTGCTCAACGCAACCGTGAAGAGGATCCCTTTGTCCGGATAGAAATACACAAACAGGATGATGGGCAGGACGTAGAGGAAAGGAAAAATATCGTAGATTCCGTGCGTGATCGAAAAGACCGTGGAGAAAAATGCTACAACGATCGTCGCTGCTATGGCAATTGACCAGTACAGCGTACGAGATCCTTCAGCAGTCATTTCCCCTCATCGTCCGGATAGTAATCGGCCGGTACATTTTTGCCGATAGACTCTAAGCGATCGGTCTGGCGCATTTTAATGAGTTCTGCCCGGAGGTCTTCATTGATCCGTTCGAGACCTGCCGTCCTTGCGCTGATCTGTTCCTCGAGATAATCGAGCGCTTTCTGGATCTTTTCATCGGCACTTTTGCTCCTGGCAAAATCGGTGACGGAGCAGAGGATATGTTCCCGGGTTGCAATGACGGGGGAAATAATAAACCGGAGAAGGGTCTTGTCCTTTGCTTGGAAGAGAACCTCGGTCTCCCGGTTCTTTACCCCCTTTTTTCACTTCAGCAAGGAAGCGTTCATAGTCCTGTTCATCCGGCCAGATCTGCGTGATCTTTTTCCCCGGGAGATCATTGCGATCGTACTTGAGCCACTGGGCGCACTTTGCATTGATCTCCCGGATCGTCCGGTCTCTCGGGTCGAAACAGAAAATTTCATCAGGGAATTGTCAAGGATGAGATGCATCCGGGTGCGTTCCTCTTCCAGTTCATTTGCATAGGAACCGGTCACGACACCGATGGTGATAAAAATTGCAAACCATGCGGTGGATGTTGCAATCGTGGTGGGATTTGATCCGGAAAGCATGTACACGATACCGATCTCTGCTTCCGACCGTGAAGAGAACAGCCCGCTTGGGATAGAGGCAGACAACCAGGCTGATCGGCAGAAGATACAGGAACGGGAATACCGCAATGATGCCGTGCGTAAGGGAATAGATGGTAGAAAGTGTCGCGCCGGCACACGAGGCAACGATTACAAAAAGGCGGAGAATCACCTCATTCTCTTCAGATAGTTGTTCCATGGCCATCTGGTCCTGCTCATGCTGCCGGTTCTACAGCACAGCAACGATATATATTAAATCGACGATCTGAATAGATATAATTTTACTCCTGGTTGCCCGTAAATCGGGTAAATATCACGAGAATTTGGTAAGCCGGCACAGGACCGGTGGCAGAAACGGTACCTGGATTTTTCCGGATGTTTTAGCTCGTATTCAAATCAGGGACCATCCGCATTGATGCGATCGAGGTCCTCGATCTTGTTGATATTGGTAAAGGTCCGGAGTTTTGGATCGATTACCTGGAGTTCATCGACCGGGACATAACAGGTCGAGATGGACCGGATCATGGTCCGGAGGGAGAGCGAGTCATGGCTCTCCAGATACTGGAGGAGGGCGGTCCGCCGGTACACCGCGTGGAGCGGCTCGAGCATGTCCATGTTCCAGCTTGGGATGGCTGCATCGCAGTCATCGATCCGGTCGAAGAGGTGGGAGACGATCGCGGGCTCAATGCAGGGCATGTCGCACGCAGAGACGAAGAGGAGTTCCCCCTTCGCCTCGATCGATCCTGCGTGGAGCCCGCCGATCGGGCCGATACCCTGCCGGATGTCGTGGATGCATCGGACTTTCGGATTTGCAATATCGTTGAAGCGCCGGCACTGGTCCGGGTCCCGGGCGACGATGACGATCTCGTCCACGACCTGGCCGAGCGAGTCGAGGAGGCGCTCGATGAAGGTCTTCCCTGCGAAGGTGAAGAAATATTTCTCCCGGCCGTTCGCACGCCGCGCCTTGCCGCCTACGAGGATGACCGCGGACCTCATGGCCCGTCCCCTCTGGCCCCGAGCGACTCCCGGAATTGTATGAGATCCACGATGAACGAATTGTACGGCGTTGCGACGTTGTGCTCCGTTCCTTTCGCGACTACGGCCCCATTGGTGAAATCGATCTCGGTCTTCTTCCCGCGTTCGAGATCCTGGAGCATGGACGACCGGTGGTGTGCGGTTGCCGGGAGCTGGACGGTGCGGAGGAACGCGAGGTACTCGTCCGGATTTTTCCAGGGAAGGGTCATCTTCTCTGCCTCGGTGACCGCAAACGCCTCCCGGACTATTCCCGTTATGATCCGCCACGATGCCGGGTCGGCAAGTTTCCCGTACGGAACGTCCATCACAGCTCCGAGCGGGTTGAGCGCACAGTTGTAGAGCGTCTTTGCCCAGAGCTCGACAACGCTCGCGGGGCTTGCGTCGACATTGATCCCCGCGGCCCGGACGAGGCCGGCCAGCAGTCCGACCGGTTCATCGACCCCGGCCGGGAATCGGCCGAGCTTCATGGGCCCGGCCTCGACCGAGACATATACCGCGGCATCTCCTTTCCAGACAAAGCCGGTGATGATCATCCCGCTGATGACCCGGTTCGTATACAGCGCGATGATCTCCTCGTTCCCGATCCCGTTCTGGAGGCTGATCGCATCCGTGTCCTTCGATTTTGAGGCGATGAAGATGTAATCGTACCGTGCCCCGGCCGGGACGGTTTCGCCCGCACTGAACCGGAATGTGCCTTCGCCCCAGATGCCGGTCATCCGGAAGCCGGAGGCGGCTATCGCGTCCGTAGAGACTTTCCAGCAGACCGCGTGCACGTCCGCTACGGCCGAGAGTTTCGCTGCAACGGAGAGTCCCACCGCCCCTGCGCCCAGTACGAGAATTTTTTTTCGCATTTGCGTTAATTCCGGTGCCGGATAAACGGCATGATGTTACCAAAGATCTGGTTGTTTATCAGGTAAAGGTGTTACCAATTTTTTTGGAAAAAAGATAATTTTCGGGTATAAAAAACCCCGGCGGAAAAGCAGCGGCGCTCCAGAAAACCCAAACAGATTTTTGAAAACAGATAGTTTGAGATCCCTGCCCCTGCTCGCGATGAACGCCCGCCACCCCGAAGGGCGCCCCGCGGCGGGTTTTAGAATGTTTCAAATTTCCGGGAAGATCGAACCGGCTTAGTATGTTCTTCTCAATTTTCTTTGCCCGGCATAGTGAGGCGTCTGGTGACACGCAGCGGGCGGATTCAAAAAAATTTAAGATATTTCCAGTAAGTTTTTTTTCCAAAAATTTCTGTAAAATTTTTTCAATGCGCTCGATTAAAAAATTCCGGAGCCGGATAAAAATCCAGAGCAACTCAAGAAAAAAAATTTCAAAAACTCTTCCGGAAAATATTTTCAATTTTTTTACCAAGAGAAATTATGTTCAACCGATCCAATTTTTTTGGCCAGAATATTTCGCAGCACTCATGTGGAGGAATCTAAATAAAGTCAAGCCGGTGAATTGACCGATTACCTGGCATTCTACAACAGCCCCCTTGCCCGATCCATTCCAGAAATATGCTCCAATTTTCGTCCATTAGTCAAAATACGCCCGATAACCCCCGACTTTATTGGCGGGCCATGGAGGGGGTTTTTTGGACGAAACTCAGGAAAAACGGGCTGGAGTAGGATCAAAATGAAACAAGCTCAGCTCTTGAGGTCCCATTTTCTTCGCGTAAATCGCGTATTTTTAAAATCAAACGATTTTTCCTGGACTTTTTTGGAGGCGGGAATCCGGGCGTTCCCGGGACAGGTTTCCGGGAATCGGAGCCCGTACAGAGCCCTGATTTGGTCCGGAGGGGCATGGGGGAGATGCGTTCCGGGAGGGTGTGGTATGGGGAATAACGGTGGGTTGGTAGGGTCACAGCCGTTAATGAGGGCCTTCAGTTGATCTTGCTCTCAGTGGATTTGCGAGGGTGACCCCCGTTTTTTGATGCAATTTTCCGCGGAAATGGAAATTTTTGTTATGCTTCGCGGGGCGCGCTCCGATGAGGTGGCGAGCGCCCGTGGCTGCATCACAAAACTTTGTGGATCGGTTTTCTAAAAATCATAAAAAAATTCAAAAAAAATTCCGGAGAAAATTTTCCGGGCGATCGTGAAATTACTCGTTTGGGTTTGCAGCCGGAAAAACTCCAGGCCAGGCCTCACAGCACGCAGACCTTGCAGTCCTGCTCTCCGCACGCGATGTTATCGATCTTCCACTTCAGCGCCCACTTCTTTATCCCCCGGATCACGTCCACGATCTCAAGGCCACTTTCGGTCAGCACGTACTCGCTCCGGACCGGGAACGATGTCGCCTCGACCCGGTTTGTTATGAGTCCCTCCTTCTCAAGCTCCTTCAACCGCTCCGAGAGGATCTTTGGCGTGATCCCGTCAAGTGCGTCCTTGAGCTCCGAGAACCTCCGGGTGTGGTCGGCTCCTTTGTAGATCTCGAGGATGATCAGAAGCGTCCACTTCTTTGTCAGGTACTTCACGGTCCGGTTGATCGTGCATGATTCTTCCATGGTATATTTTCTGAAACTCTTCGCTATTTATAATATTGTATACAAAAGGTACTTTATAGCAAAATTATATCTGTTAACGATTGTATCGAGACCACGGAGTGAAAACAAATGTTCTGTTACCAGTGCGAAGAGACTGCAAGAGGAACCGGGTGCACCACCCGGGGGGTCTGCGGGAAGAGCGAGGAGATTGCGGGGCTGCAGGATGCCCTTACCTACATCTGCAAGGGAATCTCGGTGCGCAAGATCGCCGCGATGGAATCCGGAAAGAGCAACAAGGGGGCCGGTTCGTTCGTTGCCGAGTCGCTCTTTGCGACCCTGACCAATGTCAACTTTGATCCCGCGTACTTCCACGCGAAGATCGCAGAAGCGATCGCGATCCGTGATGCCCTCCCACCGGCCGGTAAGAGTGAGCCGGACGCGTGCACGTGGACGCCAAAGAACGATGCGGAGATCGCAGCCAAGGCAAAAGAGATCGCAGGCGCTGCCTCCGCGGGTGACGATGTCGCATCCCTTCGTGCACTCCTCATCTTTGGGCTGAAAGGCGTTGCCGCCTATTACTATCACGCAGAAGCGCTCGGCTACACCGACGCGGGGATCGAGAGCTTCACGCAGCGGGCCCTAGCATCGACCGTCACCACGCTGAGCCCGGGTGCGATGACCGAGCTCGTGCTCGAATGTGGCGGTGTCGGGGTTACGACCCTCGCCCTGCTCGACAAGGCGAACACCACGCTCTACGGAAACCCGGAGATCACGTCCGTGAAGACAACGGTCGGCACAAAGCCCGGCATCCTCGTCACCGGGCATGACTTAAAGGACCTCCAGCAGCTCCTCGACCAGACCGCAGGGACCGGCGTCGATGTCTACACGCATGGCGAGATGCTGCCCGCCCACGCCTATCCCGCGTTCAGGAAATATCCCAACTTTATTGGGAACTACGGCGGCTCGTGGCCGCACCAGGGGAAGGCCTTCGAGAGCTTCAACGGCCCGATTCTGGTAACCACGAACTGCATCATCCCCCCGAAGGATTCGTACAAGGACCGGATCTTCACCACCGGACCCGCAGGATTCCCGGGCGTAGCCCATATCGCCGGATCGAAGGACGGCGCGAAGGACTTCTCGAAGATCGTCGCGCTCGCGAAGACTTCAAAACCCCCGGTGCCGACCGGCAATGGCCGCGAGCTTATCACCGGGTGCGCCCACGACGCGGTGCTCAAGATCGCGGGAACGGTCATCGATGCCGTGAAGAAAGGCGACATCAAGCGCTTCGTGGTCATGGCCGGGTGCGACGGCCGGCAGAGTGAGCGCGAGTACTACACGAAGTTTGCGGAAGCACTGCCGAAGAACGTGATCATCCTCACCGCTGGTTGCGCGAAGTACCGGTACAACAGCCTCGATCTCGGGACCATCGGCGGGATCCCCCGGGTCATCGACGCCGGCCAGTGCAATGATTGCTACTCGCTCGTTGTCGTGGCGCAGGCGCTCGCGAGCGCCTTCGGCGTCGGGATCAACGAGCTGCCTATTTCGTACAACATCGCGTGGTACGAGCAGAAGGCGGCGCTCGTCCTCCTAGCTCTCCTCAACCTTGGCGTGAAGAACATCACGCTCGGGCCCAAACTCCCGGCGTTTGTCTCGCCCGGGATTTTGAAGGTTTTGGTTGATAACTTCGGGCTCGCTCCGAATATGAGCGTTGAGGCGGATATGGCAAGGATGGTACCGGTGGCGTGAGAGCCGGAAAATTTTTTTGTAAATTCTTTTTTTTCTTGAAAAAAATCAGAAAAAATTTTCTGAAGTTTGTGACAAAGGTAACTGCGGGTGCTCGCTGCGTCTCATGGGTTTGCCCCATGAAGCGTGGCGGTGAAAAAATTCCGGAAAAGAGTAAGGGGGGCTTGCCCGCGTGGGATTTTCCTCCTTCTCGGGAGATATTGATTCACCGGAATAATAAGAATGCAGCAGCGCGGAGATCAGTTGTGGTAATACGTGAAAAATGGTTGCTGTTACCTGTTCCCCCCGCAGGCTGAACGGGAAGGACCGGCCGCAGGTGGTGATGTTGTCGCGGTAACCGGATCCCGGCTCGTAATATTAAACGACTTTTCTCCCATGGCATTCCCATCCATTGAGAAAGCCAGGATACCATAGGTATCCGGTTTAAATCCGGTAACATTTGCCTGCAAATGGAGGGAATTGATGCCGTGGGGTCCCGGGGCCACGCGGATCGTACCGGTGACGGAATAATCACCCGGGCAGATCCCGCAGGCACATCCCTTGCCATCAAATTTTTGTTTTTGTACCCATGCCACAACATCCTCACCGGTGGGAAAATTGGTGGAGCCGGTGATGACGATGGTCTGGTCATTCGTCGGATCTCCCGGGGGGTCGATTGTAATCCATCCTTTTTCCATGGCAATGTCGTACTGACGCTACGTGTCGCGGACACTTGGCTGGTTTAATAGACCGGTAAGGTTCTGCAGGGCATCGGTCTCATTTATGGTGCGTAAGTGTGTCAGGCTGAAAAGCCGTTTTCCGTTCGTGTCAAGGAGCCATTCCTACTCAGTATCGGCTGTAAGATCAAACAGGCTGTACGAATGAGGATACTGCACAATAATATGGTAATCACTGCTGTTCTCCTAGGATTTCATCGGTTTTCTGTGTCTCTCGGAGAGGATGTAGGTGAACTTCCCGTCAGGCATAACAGGAACAACGGATTCTTTGAAAACGGAGGGACCAAGGACCCAGACCTGTACGGCAGTAATATTCCCCGGCAAAACCTTTTCCGAAAAGATGTACGGAGCATCTTTCACGAATGGATAGGCATCAGAGATGGAAAAATTGCTGCAGGCACGGATCTCATCGTGATCTCCTGCATGGGCTGTCATGGTATACGGATGCGCCGGTAAAGATACTGGAAGCAGTTGATCTGCAGTTGCTGACCAAGTCGTATTGCCTGGCCCCCTGACTGCCCGGATCGCGGGAAGGACTGTCCCGGTGTCCCCACGCTCTCCTGTATTCGGGGGAGTGATACGGATCCAGATCTCCTCCGATGAGGGAAGACTTGTGGTACCGGTGATGATAATGTTCTCCTCTTTCAGGAATCGGAGATTGTTGTCAATGCATATCCTGCCTTCTTCCGGCTGCAATGTGATCACCGGAGAAATATCCTCAACCGGATCCATGCCAGTGTCTTTGGCGTAGGATAAATTTCCCGGCGGACTCGTGCACCCGGTAGTGAACAGGATACCTAAGCTGAGAATAACCGGGAACAACAGATGCCTGACAGAAGACATACCGGGATTTTTAAAACGGGGATGGATAAATCCGGTGATAAGTGAAAAAAACGGCTGCAGTTATGGGGTGATCCGGAACAGATTTGAGCGTGGAGTTGTTGAAAACGCGCAAAAACCCCGGAAATTACCATTCTCATCCAATGATAGAAATTACCGGAAAATCTCCCGGTATTTGGGTCTTTCATTCCGGCCATACTTGCGCGAATCCCAAATTTGCTGAGCCGGTTTTTTCCTGCGAATGAAATCCATATGCGCTGTTTTTCCGGCAAAAAAATGCGACCAATCGCTCCGGAAAAAAATTTCCGGGCCGGAGAATTTCGTTGAACAAAGTGAAGCGATCAGACAAGGGCAAACCCGTTATGAGGGCGGCCCTGCCAGACCCCCGAAAACCACCCCTTTTACCCAATCAGCCTCTAGAAATTCGCCCTTATAATCGTTATTTTTCCAAAATACCTGCAAATACCCCCGACTTTATTGGCGGGCCATGGAGGGGGTTCTTTTGGCGAAACTCATGAAGAACTGGCTGGAGGGTAAAAATGAATCGCACGCAGCTCTTGGGGGTCTTTTCTCTCCGATTAAAATGCGTATTTTCGCAAGCGGGACGTTTTCCTCCGACTTTTTGGTGAGGGGCAATTCCGGGCGTTTTGCGGGCTTTCCCGGGAGAGATTTTCGGGAATCGGGGTCTGTATAAGGCCCGGATTTGGCGTGGTGGAGCATGGGGGAGATGAGATCTGGGATGGTGTATTCCGGGGAATAACGGTGGGTAGGACGGGTTACTTCGAGGCAGGTGTAATTAGTCACCATCACAATTTTACCGGAAAAATTTCCGGTTTCATTTTTCGAAAATTTTTCCGAAAAAATTTCAAAGCCTGGAAAAAAACGTGCAACAAAAAATCCGCGAAAGCAAATTGGGATCGCTTGTAATTCGCGATAATGAAAATTTTCCGGGCTCATAATTTTGTATAAAGAACATTTGGAGCGTTCGTAATTTGCATTGATAAAAATTTGTTGGCCACGTAATTTCGCATGAAGAAAATTTGGAGAGTCCGTAATTTTTGCCGGGCAAAATTTGCTGAGCCGGGAATTTTTCCCGCGAAGAAAATCCGATGCCCCTTTTGTAAAATTCCTGCACCACGTGTGCGTGGTCCTGCGAAAAGCATGGACGAATCGATAAATATACCATCAACACTATGGTGCCCCTGTGAAATCCCATGACGTCTCCGCTAACCACAAACCAACAGAATGTTTTGGAAGCAGTCTACCACCTCAGCGATAGATCCCTTACGGTACCGCTCCCTTTACTCGGATAGGTGAACGGGTCAAACCTCTTGAAAATACAATTGTCACAGCTGAATTGGAATATCTTGTCCAGAAGGGATATCTGCGCAAGTTTGGATCCAACTACAATCTTACTGCGCACGGCCTTGATTATTCGAAAGCAAATTTCAAATAAGATAAAATAACCCGTAATATCACCGGTGCGAAATCAATACGGGGTCCACGTTCTCCTTTCGCTCCTCAACTTTGGCACGAACACAATATTAACGGGCAGGTTTAGCTAAGTTCAATTTTCTGAGTTTGCAATCTACTATGCATTCATCTAAGATTCCGCATTTCTCCATTGATTTTTTAGTGCATCGAAAAAAAAGATCATTAGCACCTGGGTGAACATATACCCGATGAATCAGACATTCAAGATAGATTTTAAAATGACGACCTCGTGGTAAATCTGTATGATCGGTGAGATACTCAGTTTCATCAAGTTTGCCGTCAAAATAAATTGCTCTGAATTCGCTTTCACTATTGTAATGCTTCCTTTTATACGCTAATGGAGCTTCGATATAATTCCACTGCAGTATATCCTTTTCTTCGATATATTTGACTTTAGCGAATAGAAATCCATTATCTTGCTGTTTTATAGATTTAATAAAACCGTCAATTGTTGATTGAATAACTATACCCCCTTTTGCATGTTGCTTCCACATTTCATTCGATTCTTCAGTGTCCATGTGCCAACAAGTCACAAATTCATGAATAGGAGCACATTGGAAAAGATTCAAAAATTTCCCAACAACACGATCACCGTCAGCTATATCGTCATGGTGTTGTTCACGGATTTTTTCAACAGTTGCGTTAGTGATCTTCCCTTCCAAGGGATCATCACCAAGGCAGTTAGCTCTCGAAAAATAAAGATCCCCAGTAGTGATCAAATCAATAAATTTATAAAAATTTATGTACCTCCAAATTTTTTGCGAATCGGGTTTTGATGAATCAAAAAAAGGCGATATGGGCACATAATTTTTTGAAATGTGTATGATTAATGTTATTTGATTATTATATAAAATATATTTTTGAAATATTTGCTCAAATGATCTGATTGTATTTTTTACGCTCAGTGGAATTTGCGAGGGTGATCCCCTCTCTCCCCCAGAGGGGGAGGCATCCCAAGGGGCCAAGCCCCCTTGACCCCCGGTCTTTGAAACAATTTTCCGCGGAAATAAATTCTTTAATTATGCTTCACGGGAGAGCCCCGACGAAGCGACGAGCACCCGTGGCCCCGTCACAAAATCATATGAAATCCCGATTAAAGGAGAAATGGCCAGGATGGTATTGGCGTAAAAAGGCTTTCGAAAGAACTTTTTTTTAGAATGTGTGAGCTAGAGAAAATGTGGATGAGCCATAATCAAACGAGCGACAAAAAGGTAAAGGAATTATAATTTTCTCAACTTTCTTTATCATTACAATCGGCTTTTATCTTATCATTAATGGAAATAAGTGAATTATTGATTTTGAATAAAATTATGATCCCTTCGCAAATTAAACGCCAGAAAAGATTTCCTACGAATAGAAGTACAAGACCGACAAAAAACATAGATCCCGGGTTATCTGAAACAGATGGAAGAGATGGTCCTACTACCATTGAGTAAAGTGAAAATATCGATATGATCAAGGCGCCGAAGAGGTACACAATGCTCATTACATCTCGTGTAATAAAATAATCGAATTCTAAAAAGTCATAAATTGCAGACATTCGATTTTCATCTCTAAATTTGCTGTTTTTTTTAACTTACGATTTGCACCGATTTAAAAAGGATCTTTTGCCTTCAATCGATTTCAGCATTTTTTTTAAATTTCTATCATGAAACTAGAACCGGGGCTAGTTCACAATCCCATCTTCCTCTTCCCCTTCTTCTCCATCGCGAGCAGCTCCTCCTTGAGCTCGATGGGCAGCGAGAATCTCCCGATCCCGTTCGCGGTCACGATCCGGTGACGCGGAATGATCAGAGGCGTGATGTTCCGGGCCATGGCAAAGCCCACGACCCGGGGCGTGGTCCCGGCGATCTCCCCGCACGTAGCGGTCGCACCGTACGGGACTTCCCTGACCGCTTCGTAGACCCGGCCGTAGACCGTGCCCTCGTGGATCGCGACCGTTTCAAACGATGAGAGATCGACCGGCCGGCACAATACTTCCGGATCGGGGCCGGGACATCGCCGTCGATCCCGGTGGTCGCGAACCGGACGAACCAGAGCCCGAACCGGCAGGACCCCTCGATTACTTCCATCCCGTCACTTCCACTTCGAAACGATCTCTTTGAACTTCGCCGCGTCGCACGCGATCATCTCCTCCTGGATCCATGCGGGGAGTGCGTGCCGGATCCGGTTCTCAAGGAACCGTTTCTCGCCGAGCACGAGAACGCCCCGGTCCTCCGGGGTCCGGAGGACCCGGCCGAGCGCCTGCAGTGACTTGTTGATCGCGGGCAGGGTGTAGCAGAGGAACTCGCCCTCCTCGCCAAACTTGTGCCGGAAGTACTCGATTATCATCTTCCGGACCCGGTTGAACGGCGCGAGCGGGAGGCCCACCCCCATCGCCCCGTTCAGCATCTCGCCCCGGTAGTCGAGCCCCTCGCTCCACTTCCCCCCGCAGACCGCGAACATGACGCCCGACCGGCCGTGGGACGGGAGCGAGAGGAAGGTCGAGAGCTGGTCGCCCGCGTCGGCCGCGTCCCTCGGCTCGATGAAGATCTCCTTTCCCCGGAGGTGTGGGACGACGAGGCTCGCGAAGGATTCGAGGATCTGGTAGCTCGGAAAGTAGATCGCCCGGTTGCCCCGGAGCGCGGAGAATGCCCTGATGTAGTCCACGACCTTGTTCGTGTTCTCTTTGTTCTGCCGCATCGAGTATGCGGTCGTGATGTCTTTCGCGCCACAGACGAGCCGGTTCTCTCTCGGAAATGCGTTCGGGAGCGAGAGCGTGGTGACTGCGAGATCGCCGAAGTAGAGTTTCCGGAAACTCTCCACGGGCGAGAGCGTACCGGAGATCAGGATGCAGCACGCGTGGGCCGAGCAGATCTCCCGGAGCGGGGCGGAGGGGTCGATGTTCCGGACCTCGAGCGTGACGCCGAGGTCTCCTTTCCGGTACACCGTGAGGAACGCCGGGTCGGTCGAGGACTGCGAGAGCCGGAGGAGGAAGGTCGTCAGCCGCTCGATGGCGGTCTCCCGGAACTCCCCGGCCTTCTGGTTCTTCTCCCGGATCGTCTCCGAGAGCCCGAGGAGCTCCTCCACGATCTCGTCCATGTCCTTGTAGAGCGAACCCCGGACGATCATCCGGTCGAAGATCTGCGGATCGAACCAGTCCTCGGCCTCGGACGAATTCGTGAGCCCCCGGATGAACTCGGTGAGCCGGGGGAGGACATGCATGACCGCGTCCGCCCCCTTGTGCCGCTTGCGCATTGTGGTGAGATCCCGGGCAGCCTGGTCAAGGTCCTTCTCTTCCAAGGAGACGCTCTCGATGTTCGTGATAACATCGCCGCAGTTGTGGGCTTCGTCGATTAAGAGGAAGACATCGTGAGCCTCTACGCCAAGATTCGCGTACAGCTGCTCGCGGATATCCCGGTTGAAGAGGTGATGGTAGTTGAGGATGACGACATCGGTGTTCCGGGCCGCGTGCATCATCAGCTCGTACGGGCAGATCTCACCGCAGAACTCAGAGAGTTCACGGGGCCCGACCTGCTGCGCGATGACCCGCTCGGCCTTCGACCGGAGCGCGGTCGAGGGGACCATCTTGAGGCCGACGGAGTCGCCGGGCACGAACATTTTGCTGTTGATGAAGTACGGGCAGATGAGCGAGTGCTCCCGGTCCATCCGCCGGATCTGCTGGATAATGAACGGATCCTTGGACGGGATGAGGGCTCCCTTCTCGGCCCGGTCCCGCATGAGCGATGTCGAGAACGCCTTGACACCCTCGCACCTGCGGTACACATCCCCCTCACCGCCGAGCGGGCACATGCTCCGCTTGCCCACAAGGTAAACCGCTTTCAGGTCCGGCTTCTTCTTCCGGATGAGTTCGAGCTCGCGGATGAAGGTCGTGAGCTGGCTGACGGTCCTGACCGCGACTACAACTTTGCGCCTCTTCCGTTCGGCAAGGAGCGAGGCGATCACGCTCGATTTGCCGGAGCCGGTCGGTGCATCGATCATGGCGATCCCGCCTTCCCGTGCAACGGTTGCCGCGACTTCGAGCATGTGGCGCTGGCCGGGCCGGTATTCCGTGTACGGGAAGTAGGTGTCGATGCTCTCCATTGGGACTAAGATTGGCGCTCGATGATATTATGGGCGTCGGAAGGGGAGGTGAAAGTGTCCATGAATCCGGTCAAAAAACTATTGCATGTATCATTCTGCTTCCCGTGACGTGATCCGGACTGGTTTGATCTTTGAAAATATGGCCGATTGAATATCACGTTCTGATTTTCTGAAAAGAGACCGGATGATTGTTCAGAAAATTTTCACGCACCGACGCGAACTTTATCGTCGTACAATTTCCTTGTGGGAGAAAAACAGGATCAGAGAATTAATGATCATAAAACTCCCATTTTTTTGATAAATGAAACATCACCGCCTGCCGCAGAAAGATACCCTTCCCGAAAAGAAAAGATTCCTGTTCTTTGATCTCTTTCGGATCGCGTGCGTTGCAATCATCATTTACGTCCACTCGCAATTTTTCGCAATCCCGTATTTCAACAATTTCTTTTTCTCCGGGGGTGCAGGCCCGTTTAACATTTATTCCCTCGGATTGCAGGGGTTTGCAGTTTTTGGATTGATTTTTTCAGCGGTGCCATGCTTGAGTGCAATTACCAGGGTCTTGAAAAAGCTGGGGGATATCTTAATTTTGTATATAAACGATCCATCCGTCTTTATCCTGCATTCTGGATTAGCTTAGTCGCAATGTTCGTCGCCTCCCGGGCGTAATAAATCGTGGTGTCCAGTACCTGATTTTCGAATTTACGGGATTTTTTGTAATTCTTGGAATGAAGTTCGGGATACTGAACCAGATGGGCTGGTTCATCGGAACAATAATGCTTCTTTATCTTTTGTACCCCTTGTTCTCGAAGAGCATGCATACGTATGGATTTAGAGCACTGCTGGGATTCTGGATAATGAGCTGGGGCCTGAGATATTACCTGATCACGTACAATCCCATCCCGCTCCTCAACTTCCCGCTGTGGTTCCCGCTCTGCAACGCCTTCGAGTTCTGTCTCGGTATCTATATTATTCAGCAGGGGATTTACCCAAAGGCTGAGACCAAATCCCCGATCATCAGGAATCTGTCCGACGTCAGTTTCTATGCGTTTTTATTTCATGTGGTAGTTATTACCTGTATTATCGCCTGCGTTCCAAAACCTTCAACGATCTCCGGATTAATTTTCTTCTATTTTGCCACGATGGCCGCGGTCCCGATAGTCTCTGAGGCCGTGATGATTCTGGACAGGAAAATACATACCTATCTTCCGACCCGGTTAAGGTCCCCGGCGTGATGAGGGGGGCCCGCAAATATTTTTTCCCTTCCCTGTATCGTCATTAACCTTGGTTCCGGTGGAAAATTCATGGGGACACGGAAAAAATATCGCGAGCCTTCGGCAGCATGTCCATTGTTTCACATGTTTTATCAGGTGAACGATTCTCAAGCGGTGATTCCGATACTCAGTCACCTTCCTCATCTCGCTGAGAGCGTTCATGATCCGCACAGACAGCCTGCCGGTGTGGAAGGAGCAGGATCGAGCTGGATCATCCTAGTGTGTTTTTTCCTGTATACCTTATCCTCCGTGCAGCGCAAGGGAGCATCAACCACTATATCCCCTTACAACCAATCTGATCTTATGGCAATCCACCCCATCGAGGAGCGTTACGGCACCGCGGAGATGCGTGCCGTGTGGAGTGAGAAGAACCGGTTCTCGTGCGTTGTCGCCGCAGAAGTCGCGCTTGCACGGGCCGAGGCGTCGCAGGGGATGATCCCGGCAGAAGCAGCGCTGGAGATCGACCGGTGCGCCCACAAGGCTTCGCTCGAACGGGCGAAGGTGATCGAGAACGAGATCAGCCACGACATGATGGCCATCGTAAAGGCGATATCAGAGGTCTGCGGGGATTCGGGCCGGTGGATCCACTACGGCGCGACCAGCAACGACATTCTCGACACCGCGACCGGGCTCCAGCTCCGGCACTCGCTCGACTTGATCGACGAGAAGCTCCGGAGACTCCTTGGCGTTCTCCTGAAACGGGCCGGGGAGACGAAGTCGCTGGTATGCATCGCACGGACGCACGGGCAGCATGGGGTCCCGACAACGTACGGGCTCCGGTTTGCGATCTGGGCAAGCGAGGTCGGGAGGCACATCGAGCGGCTCGAACAGCTCCGGCCCCGGGTGGTTGTCGGGCACCTGACCGGCGCGGTCGGGACGCAGGCAGCTCTCGGCCTGAAGGCGATGGAGGTCCAGGAAGCCATGATGCAGAACCTTGGTCTGGGATCGGTGGATGTCTCGAACCAGGTCATCGCCCGGGACCGGTACGCCGAGTACTTCATGTTCCTTGGCAACGTCGCGACCACGCTCGATAAGATCGGGATCGAGGTCCGCACGCTCCAGCGGACCGAGATCGGCGAGGTCGAGGAGGCGTTCGGCAAGAACCAGGTCGGATCATCGACCATGCCGCACAAGCGCAATCCCATCAAGTCCGAACAGGTCTGCGGTCTTGCCCGGATCATCCGGTCCGCGGTCGAACCGGCGCTCGGCAACAACACGCTCTGGGATGAGCGCGACTTAACGAACTCCTCCTGCGAGCGGATCCTCTTCCCCGAGGCAGCGATCCTCACCGACCACTGCCTCCAGCTGATGGCAAACGTGCTCGAGGGGCTGGTCATCAACAAGGTGGCAATCCGGAGGAACCTTATCTTCCTCCACGGGATCAATATGGCCGAATCGGTCATGATCGAGCTCACGAAAAAGGGGATGAACCGGCAGAACGCTCACGAGCGGATCCGGATGGCGAGCATGCAGGCGCTTGCAGAGAACCGGTTTTTGGTAGATGTCCTTTCTGAGGATATGGAAGTCGTGCGGTACTGCTCGAAGACGGATATCGTGCAGCTCCTCTCGCCCGATGCGTACATCGGGACCTCGGTGCCGCAGGTCGAAAGGGTCATCCAGAAGCTCTCCGGCTGCAGCATCTGAATCAATATTCCCTTTATTTTCCTTTGCAGATTTTTGATCCGGTTGTCTTTTGGACACGGGAACCGGGAATCCTTTCCCGGAAAAATCCGGATTCTCCGGTTTTTCCCGGTGATCACCCTGCACGTTTCTTTATCCTGCCGGTAACAGTTTCACTATATGGAGCGGGATCTTGCAGGCCCGGGGAGGTTCTTCACTCATACCGATCTTGTCCGTTTCTGGGTTATCGGCTCGCTCACGCTCTCCAGTATCCTCATCGCCGCCCTTTCCCTGTCCGGCCACGTGGAGACGATCTACGGCTAGCTCTTTTATTTCCCCATCCTGTACGCGACCTATTTCTATCCCCGGAAAGGAATCTGGTTCTTCGGTGCCTGCGCGATTGTCTACGAAGTTCTTGCCTACATCTATGTCTTTCCCGACACCGGGGGGCTTATCGTTGCCACGAGTTAGGCGATCCTCTTCGTCTGTATTGCCGGTGCAGTCGCCTACTCTATCGAGAAGGCGAACGCGAGCGAAGTGAGGTACCGGAGCATCTTTGAGACTTCGCTTCTCGGGATTGTCATATTCGATCAGAACAGTTTTGCAATCCGGCTTGCAAACACCCAGATCGAGCGGATGCTCGGGTATACGCCGGAGGATCTCCTGCAGATCAGCTTTGCGGATTTTTTCTTCACCGCGGAAGTGCAGAGGAGGTTTTTCGAACATCTGGGATCGAGCGAGAATATCACGGATTTCGAGACGCTCTTCGCTACGAAAAACAAGGAACCGTTCTGGGTCAATCTCTCGTGGAGCAGGATCGATGATAACCTTGTCAGCTGCTCGGTGATTGATATTAACCAGCGGAAACGTGCAGAGCGGGCTGCAGAAGAAAATTATCTTGAATACAAGCAGGTGACCGAGAGTACCCCGACGGGAATCATCATTATCCGGAACAATAAAATCGTGTATGCAAACCCGGCGTTCACCGCTTTTTCCGGGTACGGAGTCGAAGAACTCCTGGACTCCGGCACCCGGAAAATTCTCCATCCGGACGATTCAGGAAGGTTCCCCGATCTGACCACTGCAATGAGTTTACCATCCGCACTTCCTCCCATGGCCCATTATCGTTTTCGGACAAAAACGGGTGTGATCCGGCGCGGGGCGGTCTTCTTCACGCCCATTACCCAGAGGGGAGAGTCTGCAGTCCTCATCAACCTGCTGGATGTCACGGAACGCGAAGAGGGTAACGGTCGGGGGACCCCGGAAGAACCGACACAGCCGGGCCCGAGTTCGGCGGGTATTCCCGATCTCCGGTCCCCGGTGTATCCGACAATGGGAAATCTCAAGATGGCGCTCGACGATCAGAAATTCACAAGTGCCGGCGATGACGGCCGGCTGATGCCTGACCGCCCTGCCCGGAACGCAGATCGCGAACGGCGGAAAATTAACCAGATGCTCGAACTTTCCACCCTCGATTCCGGTTCCATCGACCTGGATTACTCGTACTTCGATCTCACCGATCTCATCGAATCGGTTATCGACGCGGGTGGGTATGCCGCCACGGGCCGATCTCATTGTCGATGTGCCGAAAAATCTGGTGATAGAAGCAGACGAGAGGCGGATATCAGCCGTTATCGATTCCCTTCTCTCCAATGCGGTCAACTATTCCAAGCCCCCGCGAAAGATCCGGATCGTGTACAAATCGGTCCAGAGCGATACCTATCACCGGATTGCCGTTCAGGACAACGGGGTTGGTATAACGGAAGCACAACTCGACGAAATTTTCGAACCGTTCTAGCACCCGGCAGATCCGGAAGAGATCAGCCGGAAATATGGACGGGTCGCCCTCTCGCTCTCGCTTGCAAAGAAGTACGTCCAGATGCACGGCGGATATATCAGCGTCGACAGTATCGTGAACCTGGGCAGTACGTTCACCATTCATATCCCGAAACAATGGCCGAAAACGGCCTGAAGCCCGCGGGATTCTTTACACCGGACGGTTATTCTGGTCAGCCCGCCCCGGTCAGGTCCCGGGCCAGGTTCCACAATCGCTCCTGCACGGTCCGGTCGCGGGTGAGTACCGAGTATCGCACCGGTTTTGTTCCTTCAAAATATTTTCCTGAGATACCTTCGATTCGGGGCGAGGATGCGAGGTACACTGGGGTTTTTGCGCCTTCCTCCGGAGCTGTTCCCTGCATGCCGGGAAATGCCGGGTGAAGGATCTTCGTACCGATCACGCCCGGATGGAGGCAGTTTGCCGAGACACCGGTCCCGTCAAGCTTCCGGGCGAGCGTGTACGTGAAACAGATATCGGCAAACTTTGCGAGTGCGCAGGCTTCCCGATCGTACCTGCGCATTGCAGGGAGGCTTTCCCAGTCTATCTGGCTGACATCCTCGTGTGCAGTAGATGCAACGGTTACGATCCGGGAGGATGCCCTCGCTTTCAGGAGCGGGAGCAGGAGGCTCGTGAGAAGGAAAGGTCCGGGATAATTCACGGCAAAAGTCATCTCCACTCTATCGTCCGTGAGCCGGTACCGTTTCTCGTATGTGCCGGCGTTATTCAGGAGAACATCGAGCCTGGAGTAGTGCGAGGAGATCCCCTGTACCATGTCCTGGATTGCGTGCTGGTCCCGCGAGATCGGCAATCACCAATTCGGGTTGTTCCCCGCCGTTTGCTCCGGCAAGTTCACGCTGGACTGCGATCCCCCGGTCACGCGAGCGCCCGTGCAGGATCACTTCGGCACCCCGGGAAAGAAGCGTCTCCGCAGATGCCCTGTCGATGCCACTGGTGGAACCCGTGATCAGGATGAGAGGTTTTGCCATAGCTCGCCCCATTCACACCGGGAATGATGAATCTTTGGATGTGCCAGTCCCGGAAAAACCGGGGGAGCCGCAAAGAGAAATTGTGGAGGTTTTTGTCGTCCAGAGACCGGTTATTCCTGAAAGCGCGATCTCTTCCGGATCCGTAACCGGCACAAAAAAAGAGGAAACCGGCAGGGTTTCCCGGGAAAAATCAGATGTACCGCGCTTTCTTTGACATTTTGCGTGGGGTATAGAGCGGCCGGAACGGCATACCGGCGGTCTCCTTGTGGACTGCAGCGATCAGCGCCTCTGTGGTGAGGTTTTCCTTGTGCGGTTTGTTCGGCTGCGACTTCTTCCGGATGGTCACGGTGAGGTTTTTGCTTGCGTACTCATCATCACCGACAACGATAACGTAGGGAACCCAGTCCATCCCGGCTTCGCGGACTTTCTTGCCAACGCTCTCCTCGCGGTCATCGACATCGCACCGGATCCTTGCCGCATTGATCGCGTCGCAGACTTCCGCAGCGAATACACCGTGGCGCTCGGCGACCGGCACGACCCGGACCTGGACAGGGGAGAGCCATGTCGGCAAAGCCGGGACTGCCTGGGTGGAGATATTTTCGAGGATCGCACAGATCACGCGCTCGACGCTGCCGGTCGGGGAGCAGTGGAGGATTGGCGGGTGGACAACCGTCCCGTCTTCCGTGTGGTACTTGATATTGAACCGGGTGGAGGACTCTACATCGATCTGGACGGTCGGGTTCTCGATCGGGCGCATCTGGCCGTCGATTGCCGCGAGATCGATCTTTGCGACCCAGTAGTGGACCCGGTCGGAGAGGATCTCGATGAGCATCGGGGAGTCTGAGTCCTTCACGATCTTCTTGACCCAGGCCTTGTGCTGGGCGTAGAAGTCCTTCGTGCACCGGAAGGCTGCGACGAGCTTCGTCTCGAAGTCACGGCCTGTCTGCCATCCCATGGCGAGCTGCTCCTCGAAGCACTTCAGGGCCTCCGGCATGTCGGTACAGAGCGAGTGCATGTCTGGCATCGTAAAGGCCCGGAGGCGTTTCAATCCGATGACCTCGCCCTTCTGCTCGTGCCGGAACGAGTAGGTCGAGAGCTCGTACATCTTCATCGGGAGATTGTTCGGCGAGATGTGCATGTCGCGCATGATCGAGAACATCCCGAAGCACGCGGCGAACCGGAGCATCATGTCTCGGTTGTTGGACTTGAACCGGTACTGCCGCTCGCCAAACTTCTCGGCGTGCTCGTAGATCGCCTTGTCACCGAGATCGTACATAACCGGCGTCTCGACGGGGGTACCCCCGTATTCGAGTACGAGCCTGAGCACGTAGTCCGCGAGGAGGTCGCGGACGAGCTTGCCCTTCGGCATCCACCGGAGGCAGCCGACATCGCTCGCTGGCTCGTAGTCGACGAGCTCCTTTGAGCGCATCAGGTCCACGTGGGCGGGCTCCCCGCCGACCGGGACTGCTACCCCGAGCTCTTTCTTGACCAGGCAGCCGAAGGGGGAGTCGTCGGTGTAGTTCTTCCAGTCGTGCTGCTTCCCATCCGGCGTGAGCACGAACCAGTCGTGGGTGACTTCTTTCTTCTCCTTTTTCGGGGCGGATTCGTCACCGGGAACGATTGTCTTCGAGAGTTCCGAGAGCGGGTGGCCCTTGCAGGAAAGTTTGAAGGATTTGTACCATCCGAAGGGCGCCCGCTTGACGGTGAAACCTTCTGCGGCGAGTTCGGTCTCCAGTGCCTTTAAGGCGGTGATCGCCAGTTCCGGTGAAGCCAGATCGCTTGACAGGTGGGCGTACGGATAGATGACAATATTGTCGACCTTCACCTGGTCGGCGACTTTGTCGATCTCGGATACCGCCTGCATCACGACATTTTCAGGATCGTCCTCGTCAACTGATTCCACGGCGCAGAAGACCGTGAGGGCTTCGGTCTGCGAGTCGGCAAGGACCGTGCTCTCCTCCGCCATCTTGGTCTTCTTCTTTGCCTCATATTCGATGTAGTCCGAATGTATCAAAAGAAGT